>Ga0209443_1000141_pt1 | contig 47230 bp, 43 predicted proteins | sample LauGreBMM110DCMD_2_FD_187571 | JGI IMG/M metagenome (GOLD analysis project Ga0209443, IMG submission 187571) | Freshwater lake microbial communities from Lake Michigan, USA - Su13.BD.MM110.DCMD (SPAdes) (version 2) | ecosystem: Environmental > Aquatic > Freshwater > Lake | place: Lake Michigan... | reverse complement strand
TCACTAATTTAAATGAAGCACTTAACAATTTTCAATTACAAAAATTTTGGCAAAGCGACAATGATTTGATTAGAGTTTACAAAAAAATATAAGGATGATTTTGTTTTTGTTTTTAAAACTAAAAAAAGCACTATTTTATTAGTGCTTTTTTTATTTATAAATTTTATTTATCTCGCGATAAAAACTCTATTCAGAAGCTTTTTCTTTCTTTTTTCTAGGTTTTCTTTGAGCATCATTATCAGAATTTTCTTCTGACGAAGATTCAGATTCTTCTTTAGCTTTAGCTGGTTTTTTTGGATTTAACAAAGCTTGAGCCTCAGATTCAGTTCTACTAACCACTAATTTAACAGATATAGATAATTCAGAATGAAGCGCAAGTTTAGCTTCATAAATACCAGTTTCTTTAATAGGTTTATTTAAGAAGATTGCGCTTTTTTCAACTAATTTTTCACCAATCAATTCATTGATTTTGCTGGCGATAAGAGATGAGTTTACTGAACCATATAATCTTCCATCATCAGAAGCATTTTCAATGATGATGATGTTTTTACCTTCAGTCAAAGCTTTTATTTTAGAAGCACCTTCTAATCTTGCGATACTTCCTTGTTCAAACTCGTGTTTTTTACTTTCAAAAGATTTGTAGTTTTCTTCGGTAAAGCAAATTGCTTTTTTGTTTGGAATTAAAAAGTTTTTGGCGTAACCATTTTTAACGACAACGATGTCGCCGATTTTGCCAAGCTTTGGTAATGCATCAATAAGGATAACTTTCATTTTATAATTAGTTAGAAGTTGCGTCTTTTTTAATTGGAGAAATTAAAGCTAAATTACGAGCTCTTTTAATAGCTTGAGCAATTGCTCTTTGTTTTTTGATTTCAACATTAGTGATTCGACTAGGAATAATTTTTCCGCGCTCTGAAATAAATTTGTTGAGTAATTTTAAATTTTTGTAATCGATCTCAGAAATATCAATATTGCGAAGTGGGCAAGTTTTTTTCTTACGAATAAAAACGCTTTGATTGACTAGAGAAACCTTAACAAAACCTTCTTCGTTTTCGTTGTTATTGTTAGGATTATTATTGTTGTTATTATTATTATTTTTGTTTTGTAACATATTAGCTCCTATGCATCAAATTGAAATTGGTCAATAACTAAATCAAGCTTAGATGGCTCTTTTTTAGCGGCAATTTTGCCAGCCTTGTAATCATGGGCATTAGCTGATTGAAACAAGTAAGATTCGTCTTTATGCGCCTCAACTGAGAAAGTTGCATTTCTGATAACATCTTCGTTAAAACCCATAACGCGCTTAAGCTCTGCAACCGCAGGATATTCAGAATTAATTTTTAAAAGAATATAGTGACCACGACTATTCTTTTTAACTTTGAATGACAAATTTCTTAGACCCCAATATTCTTTTTGAACCTTGCCATTGGCATCTGTAATAATTTTTGCGAATTTGTTGCTTAAAGCATCAACATCCTCAGCGGTTAGATCTTGTCTAGCGATAAATACGGTTTCGTATAAAGACATAATGTTATATTAAATTTATGAATTTTAAAAATCTTGCACTTGAATAAATAAGCCTAGAATATCTAGGCTAAATCAACAAAACTATATCTAAATATTTACTTAGAAAATTAGCTTGGAAAAAAACAACTCAAGTCAAGAGGATGAATATTTTATTTACAAAAACTTTTATTTGCAACATAAACTTTAAAAATTTTAAGAAACTCTAAAAAACTCAAAACTTTAAATAGAAAAATACTCTAAAATAAAATTTTTTCTAGTAAAAAAAATTAATAACAATAAATTTATGAAGAATTTCACTTAAAAACAAACCAAATTACTATTTAATTATGCAAATTTTAAATCGCAAAGCTCATTTTAATTACGCAATTACCGAAGAAATTGAAGCGGGAATGATCTTGCTTGGAAGCGAAGTTAAATCGTTGCGCGAAGGTAAAGCAAGCATCTCCGAAGCTTACATAATTGAAAAACATAATGAATTAGTTTTAATAAATTCCAACATTAGCGAATATAAAGGCGCCAATCGTTTCAACCATCTTCCGAAGCGCGAAAGAAAACTTTTACTTCACAAAAAGCAGTTGAATAAAATTGTTGGAAAACTTGATACCGAAGGCTTTAGCGCCATTCCTATCAAGATATTTTTTAACAAAAAGAATTTTGCAAAAATTATAATTGGGCTCGGCAAGGGTAAAAAATTATATGACAAACGCGAATCAATTAAAAAACGCGATGAAAATCGTCGCCTTCAAAGAGAAGATTATTAATCGCGATGTAAGCAAATTATGTCAACAAAAATCAACCCTCATTATATTTTATTAGAACCACTCACCAGCCTTAATAGAGTTGCGCAAACTCTTAGTTCATATTTATCAAAATTAATTGGTGGCGATAAAATTTTTAATCTACTTTTGCACAAACCTTATCGTCTCGAAAAAATTAATTTTCAACCTAAATTATTTGAAGTTGCCGATCAAGAATTGATAATTATTAAAGGTAAAATTGAAAGTCATTTGAAGCCCGTAAAGTCAAGTCAGCCATACAAAATACAATGTTACAACCCAACGGGCTATTTTAGTTTGGTGTTCTTTAAAATATTTCCAAGTCAAATTGAAAAATTAAAAATCGGCACTGAAATTGCAGTTTTAGGAAAAATTCAAAAAGTCTTAAACGATAATCAAATCAATCATCCGCAAGAAATTGTTGATGCAAAAAATATCGAACAACTTCCCAAAACAAATATTATTTATCCACTCAGTTTAAAAATTTCTAACAAATTTTTGGCTTACAAAATTAAAGAAATTTTACAAAAAATTCCTAATTCTTGTGAAGAATGGATCGACAAAGAATTTGTTAAAAAAACTAACTTTCCGACTTTTTATCAAGCACTTCGTAACATTCATAATCCTGTATCCGAAGATGATCTTTTGTCTAATAATTTATCGCGCAAACGCTTGGCGTATGATGAATTTTTGGCGTGGCAAATTGCGGTTTTGATGGCAAAAAATCGCCAAAAAGATTTTAAAAAATTTTCCGCAAAAGTTGAAAATCTTGGCGAAAAATTTATCAACGCCCTGCCCTTCGAACCTACGCAAGCACAGATTAAAACCATGCGTGAACTTAATAATGAAATTTTTTCTTCTAAAAAAATGATGCGCCTTTTGCAAGGCGATGTCGGCAGTGGCAAAACTATTGTTGCAATTTTTTCAGCTTTGCAAAATATCGCTCAAGGAAAACAGGCTTGCATTTTAGTGCCAACAACTGTTTTGGCGAGTCAACATTTTGGTTATTTTTCTAAACTTTTAAAAGATTTTGGCTTGAATATTTGTCTCTTAACTTCGGCGAATACAAAAAAACAAAAAAAACAAATTTGCGAAGATTTAGCGAGCGGTAAAATCAACATTCTAATTAGCACCCACGCCACTTTAGAGCCTGATGTTATTTTTCAAAATTTAGGGATTGCGGTGATTGATGAGCAACATCGTTTTGGCGTTTTACAGCGCTTAAAAATTGTTGAAAAAGGACAAGATGTTGATTTACTTTTAATGAGCGCGACGCCGATTCCGCGCAGTTTGATGATGGGTTTATATGGCGATATGGATATTTCAATTCTCGACGAAAAACCCAAAAATCGTCAAAAAATTGAAACTTTAATAATGTCGATGAAAAAATCGATGGAACTTAGCGAATCAATCAAGCACGCCATTGAAAAAAATGAAAAAATTTATTGGATTTGCCCGGCGATTGAAGAAAATGAAGAGCTCGACTTAATTTCTGTCACTAAAAAATTTACCGAATTATCGCAAATTTTTGGCGAAAAAAACTTAGCTTTACTTCATGGCAAAATGAAAGAAAGTCAAAAAGAGCAAATCATGAAAGATTTTGCCGATGAAAATGGCGCCATTAAAATCTTGATTGCAACCACCGTAATTGAGGTTGGAATCGATGTTCCAAGCGCCACAATAATTATCATCGAAAATTCTGAACATTTTGGCTTAGCCCAACTTCATCAATTGCGCGGAAGGGTTGGCCGTTCGGACAAAAAATCATTTTGTATTTTACTTTACGGCGAAAAATTTGGCGAAAAATCACGCAAAAGACTTAATATTTTACGCGAATCAAATGACGGATTTTTCATCGCCGAAGAAGATTTAAAAATGCGCGGAAGTGGCGAATTACTTGGTACCAAGCAAAGTGGCTTTCCTGAATTTCGCATCGCTGATTTAAGTTTCGATATTGATTTTTTAAATGTCGCCAACAAAAACGCCCAACTTATTTTAAATCAAGATCCCAAACTTGAATTAGAATCCAGCAGAAAATATCAATTCCTGTTGAAACTTTTTAACTATGATGAATGTTTGAAAATAATTAATAGCGGTTAATTATTTTATGGCTAATCTTTTTAAACTCTAAAAACCATAATTTCCGCTTTATTTATTAATTTTTTTATGGTTGCCTCGAGGTCAAAAATAAAAAACCGTTATTTAATAAATTATTTCACAATTTTGATAACCAAAGATCTAACCACCCATTCCCCTTCCACCACCACCATTTCTACCACCACCTTTTCCACCTCTTTCTCTTACCCAACCCCAATATACTGCTTCTTTTCTAGTGAGCGTTTCTCCATTAATTGTAACACTAGTAACATCCTTGTTTCTTAAGTGTCGTTTTGCCAATTTTTGCCACCTTGTCATTTCTCTTTCTCTTTCTGTTACTTGTTTAGGCGGCCCTACTCTTTCCAAAACAGGTGCTGGAGTTTCAGGTGCTTTAGTTTTTTGTTTTTTGACTGAAACAGGATGCTGCAAAGGAGCTTGATCATCACGATCCTCTCTTCCTCGCTTACTCCCTTGCCCCAAACCTATTATTTTCTTATCTACTGTTTTTAATTTTGATTTAAGCGATTGTTCTCTTGCACCATAACTTACAGCAGTTCTTCCTAGTTTGGTTTGAGCACCTATTGTTTCGTGCGCAGCATGTACTCTTGCTTGCCCTGCTTCTCTCGATTGATTACTCACTTTTTCAGCAACATCTACTATTGTTCTCACTTGTTTACTCGCTTGGCCACTCACTTGTTTTCGCGGTGCGTTTGTTTTATCTTCTCTTATCTCTCTTAGCGATGCAACCTTTGTTGGTGTTGAATTTCTTCTCATCCTCAGAACATCTTCTTCGTTATAATATTGAACATTACGAACCGATTTAAGCGACGATGTAAGCGATGTAAAAAAAGAACTGAACCCAGCCATAAAAATTAAAATAATTTATTAATAAAAAAACAATGATATTATAAAATATTAATTACTATTTTCCAAAAATAATTAGAGCCTTTTTAACAACTTTTTGCGAAGTTATTTAAAAATGGCTTAAAAATCTACATTCGAAATATTAAATTTTATGCCAATAAATTGTAATGATTGTTGATAATTTCATACTGTTTTAATTTGTGCAATAAATAATTGTACAATAAATAATTTTTTTTAGCCTTGAACTAAAATTTAATTTAGCGATGCCATATCAATCACAAAACGATAACGAACATCGCTTTTTAAAATACGTTCATAAGCTTCATTTACTTGGCTTGAGCCAATCACTTCAATTTCAGGAACAATATTATGTTTGGCGCAAAAATCCAACATTTCTTGCGTTTCTTTAATTCCGCCGATGACCGATCCGGAATAATTGCGACGCATTAAAATCAACGGAAATGGAGAAATCGACAAAGGCTTTTCGGGCGCGCCAAGAGCTACCAAAGTGGCATCGAGTTTAAGAAGATTAAAATAGTCCATCATATTGATATCAGCTGATGAAACCGTGTTAATTATCAAATCAAAATATCCCGCATATTTTTTAAGATTTTCTGGATCTTTGGTCGCAACAAAATTATGCGCGCCCATTTTCATCGCATCATCTTTCTTTTTATCAGAATGACTAAGAACGGTAATCTCTGCACCTAGAGCCACGCCGATTTTAACCCCCATATGACCGAGTCCGCCCATGCCCAAAATGCCAACTTTTTTATTTGGACCAGCTTTCCAATGCATCAATGGCGAATAAAGCGTAATGCCCGCACACAAAAGTGGCGCAGCCTTATCAAGCGGAATTGAATTTGGAATTCTTAAAACATAATTTTCATCAACAACAATCACATCAGAATATCCGCCCATCGTCATCGCCGAGCCATCGCGTTCAAGCGAATTATAAGTCATGGTGTGCCCTTCCAAACAATAATTATCTAAATCTTGCTTACAGCTTGAACAAGTTCGACATGAATCAACAAAACAACCAACTCCAACATGATCGCCAATTTTATATTTGGTAACTTTAGCTCCAACTTGTCTCACCACGCCAGCAATTTCATGGCCGGGAACCATTGGATAAGCTGAATGTCCCCACTCATTTCGCGCTTGATGAATATCGGAATGACAAATTCCACAATATTTTATATCAATTATAACATCATGTTCTTTGGGATTTCTTCTTTCAAAAGAAAATGGCGCAAGCTTTGCTTGTGGCGACTCGGTGGCGATTCCCTTGGCTTTGATCATATGAATTTAAATTGAAGTTTTTGAATAAAATTGATCTAAAAATAACAAAGAATTTTTATTTTCGTCAAGTATTAAATAGATTGCTTTTAAAATATATAATTTTCTGATTTTCTGATTTTTTAAAAAATTATTTTTTTGTAAACGCTTCATCTTTTTCTTCGAAAAAGATTCGCGACTGGGACCAGCGTCACTTCGTTCCTGATCCCGTTATTTGCTAAAAATAGCCGTTTAGGCTATTTTTTTACGCGAAGAGCCCCTTTTATTACTTCCGCACCTTCTTTGGCAAAATGAAAAAAGTGTTTTCTTCGATGCCGTTCATGTCGAAAACTCCGACCTCTTTTTGTGAGATTTCTTTGATTTTTAGAATGACCTCTTGCACAAGAACTTCAGGTGCTGAAGCCCCTGCCGTTAGCCCGATTTTTTCAATATTTTCGAACCATTTTTCTTCAATATCTTGCGCGCCATTTATTAAATATGAATTCAATCCCGATTCTTCGCCCAAGTCGCGCAAACGATTTGAATTTGAAGAATTTTGTGCGCCAATTACCAACAAAATATCAACAATTTTACACAAATCGCGCACCGCATCTTGGCGGTTTTGCGTTGCGTAACAAATATCTTTCGTCGCCAAACCTTTTTGCAAAGTTGGGAAACGACTTTCTAAAATTTCGACAATTTTTTTAGTGTCATCAACGCTCAAAGTTGTTTGCGAAACATAAGCAATTTTTTCAAGATTTTGAATTTCTATATTGCGCGCATCTTCTTCGTTGGTAACCAAAATAACTGGTTTTTTGACGCGCCCTCTCGTGCCTTCAACTTCAGGATGTCCGCGATGCCCGATCAAAATAATTTCGTAATCATCTTCTTCATATTTTTTAGCTTCACGATGAACTTTACTCACTAAAGGACAAGTGGCGTCGATAACATCTAATCCACGATTCAGAGCATCATCTTCAACTTTATCGGAGACGCCATGAGCCGAAAAAATCGTGATAGCGCCGACGGGAATTTGCTCGACTTCATTAACAAAAATCGCGCCTTTTTTACGCAAAGATTCAACGACAAATTTATTATGAACGATTTCGTGACGAACATAAACTGGCGTGCCAAATTTTTCAATCGCTTTTTCGACGGTTTCAATGGCACGAGTAACTCCGGCACAAAATCCGCGTGGTTTTGCAAGAATAATTTTCATAATTTTTAAATTTACGACATTTCTAACATTCTTATCAAAGGCTTGTACGCCTCGACTCTCAAGCTTTCCGGCAATTCAATCTCGCCACCAAATTTTGCCGAATTACCATATTTCATGACTTCATATAATTTTTCTAAATTATTTAATTGCATGTAAGGACAATTGTTGCAAGAACTACAGCCTGCTGTGTTTATAAAAGGACAATCATAAAATTTTCCGAGCGGATTAATTTTTTTCATTTGGTGAATAATATGCGGTTCGGTCAAAACAATGAATTCCAAACCTTGATTTTTCTTGGTAAATTCAATCAAAGATGAAGTCGAGCCAATGTGATTAGCGTATTTTAGCAATGCTTCAGGACATTCCGGATGAGCGATTACCAAGGCTTGCGGATGGTTTGCAATAAGCTTAACTAATTCTTTTTCACTAAATTGTTCGTGAACGATGCAACTACCATTCCACAAAATCATCTTACGCCCCGTTTGCTTCTCGATGAATCTTCCTAAATGTTGATCGGGCGCAAAAATAATTTCTTGATCGCGCGGAAGTTGTTCGATGATTTTTTTGGCGTTAGTTGAGGTAACGATAATGTCGGATAAAGCTTTGATTTCCGCTGAGCAATTGATGTAAGTAATTGCAATCGCATTTGGATGAGATTTACGAAATTCAGCGAAATCGCGAGGCTTGCATGAATCTTCGAGGCTACAGCCGGCTTTGAAATCGGGGATTAAAACCTTTTTTTGCGGTGATAAAATTTTGGCAACTTCCGCCATAAATTTAACGCCACAAAAAATAATTTCATCGGCATTAGTTTTGGAAGCTTGACGCGATAAATCAAGAGAGTCGCCGACGAAATCTGCAATATCTTGAATCTCAGAATCTTGATAAAAATGCGCCAAAATTACGGCATTACGCTCTTTTTTTAGTTTTAAAATTTCGTGTTCGAGATTTGCTGGGATTGAATTCATAGTCTAGTTAAGTCCAATTATTTTATAAACATCATCTTTGGTTTTAGAAGCAATTTGCTTAGCATAAAACCCGCCTTCTTGCAAAATTTTTTGTAAATAAATTTTATCATTAAGCAGTTGAGAAATTTTTATCGAGATGGGCTCGAGACTTGATATTAGAAGGTCAGCCAAATCTTGTTTAAATTTTCCATAACCCGAATTTTCATATTCTAAAGCAATTTCTTGCGGAGATTTTTTTGCAAAAACTGCAAAAATATTGAGTAAATTATGAATTTCTGGACGCGATTCATCAAAGGCAATTGTAGTTGCCGAGTCAGTTTTAGATTTTTTAATTTTTTTCAAAATTTCGTCGGCGGAATCATTTAAATTAATTCGTGAAATTTCTGAAACATCGGATTTGCTCATTTTTTTAGTGCCGTCTTGAAGTGACATGATGCGCTTAACTTCGTTGATAATCAATGGCTCGGGCAATTTAAAATATGGCGTTTTATAGCGACGATTAAAGGCTCCCGCCACATCACGAGTTAGCTCCAAATGTTGTTTTTGATCTTCGCCGACGGGAACGAAATCAGCGTTATAAAGCAAAATATCCGACGCCATCAACACTGGATAAGAATATAAACCGAGATTGGCATTTTTGTTTTCTTGCTCATTTTCGACGCCAATTTTATCTTTAAATTGCGTCATGCGATTCAGCCAACCCATTGGAGTTAAAGTGCCGAGGACCCACGCCAATTCAGCATGCTCGCTTACTTCACTTTGCACAAAAATTTTCGATTTTTGTGGATCAAGCCCACAAGCTAAATAAGTTGCAACTGCAATCAGCACATTATTTTCAAGCTCGCGCGGGTTTTGTTCAAGAGTTATGGCGTGCAAATTCATGACACCAAATAGACATTGATGATTGTCTTGGAGACCAAGCCAATTGCGGATCGCGCCCAAATAATTGCCGAGATGTAAATTGCCCGTAGGTTGTATTCCCGAAAAAACTTTTTTCAAATTAAAAATCTTTAAAGTTGCAAATGAATTGCGCCATTTTAAAATAAAAAACTTGTAAGGCAAGCGGTTGGTCGCTGATTTTAGTTTAAAGCAATTTAAATTTGAAAATCAGAGGAAAGTCCGGACTCCAAAAAAGCATGATACCGGCTAACGGCCGGCGAATTAACTCGTTAAATTTGGTCTCGATCAAGCTTAATAATTAATTTAGGGAAAGTGTCACAGAGAACATACTGCCTTAAGCCTCAAGCAATTGGGGCTGTGTTTGCTCTTCATTTTTTAATGATAAGTTTAGAAATAATTTTTCATTTTCAAAAAATTGAAAAGTTGACGAAAATTTGTTCAAAGTATTTTTAACGAATTACGAGTTATTGAACATTTGCTCAAAGTATTTTTGATAATTACGAGGCGCACAATTTTTTGAGAAGCGCAAGCGTATAACAATACGCGCGCATTCGAAAATAAATTGAGCAACGAAGTAAGTATTAAAAAGACGAAGAGCAAAGGGTGAGAGTGAAAATGTGAGGTAAGAGCTCACACTCTTTCGTGGTAACACGGATTTGGAAAAACCCTATCTGGAGCAAGACCAAATAGAAATGGCAAGTTTTTATTAACTGGATATGCTTTTATATCGCCATTTGGGTAGGTTGCTTGAGGTTGTTAGTAATAACAATCCTAGATGAATGACTGACGATTGAGAAATCAATTACAGAATCCGGCTTATAACTTGCCTTACATAATTAAAATTTTAAAATTATTTCAAATTTAAATTGATTTAAATTTGAAATATTTACATTTTTTAAGCCATTTTATTTCATTAAATTTTTTATGAAAACCAACGAAATTCGCCAAAGTTTTTTAGATTATTTCGCTAAAAATAATCATGAAATAATTGCTTCGAGCTCTTTAGTTCCGCATAACGACCCGAGTTTGATGTTTGCCAATGCTGGCATGAATCAATTCAAAAATTATTTTACGGGAGTTGAGGTTTCTAAATTTAAAAGAGTTGCAACTTCGCAAAAATGCGTGCGCGCTGGCGGAAAACACAATGATCTCGATAATGTTGGCTTCACCGCTCGTCATCATACTTTTTTCGAAATGTTGGGCAATTTTTCTTTCGGCGATTATTTCAAAGAAGAAGCCATTTTTTATGCTTGGGAATTTTTAACAAAAGAGCTTGGAATCAATAAATCCAAGCTTCTGGCGACTATTTATCACAATGATGACGAAGCTTATAATTTTTGGAAAAAAATTGCCGGATTGAGTGATGATAAAATTATTCGCATTAGCACCGACGACAATTTTTGGTCGATGGGCGAAACTGGCCCGTGCGGTCCGTGCTCGGAAATTTTTTACGATCGTGGTGATAAAATTTTTGGCGGTCCTCCCGGCAGTAAAGACCAAGATGGCGACCGCTTTACCGAGATTTGGAATTTAGTTTTTATGCAATTCGAAAAATCTGCCGATGGCGAGAAAAAACCATTGCCGAAACCATGTATTGATACGGGTATGGGCTTAGAACGGATAGCTTCGGTGATCCAAGGCAAAAATGATAATTATGAAATAGATTTGTTTAAGAATATTACAAATCAAATTGAAAAAATGCTTTAAAATAATTTTTTAATTTAGGATTAATAACATTTAATCTTTCTTATCAACACCCTGAAACTGAAGAGGCAGTAACCGATATTTTATCCTTTTCTTTTAGAGCAAGGGCAATTGCATTCCTTACCGCCATATCCGCAAGGTTGCTAACATGAAACCTATCCTTATCGCGACCATGAAACCCATCCTCATTAAGCAGAAGAACCACTTGCGACACTCCAACTCCCTCATCCTTAAGAAGAAAATTCCGACGACCCTCTTCCGAATTTATTACTTTATCTAAATTAAGTTTCGCTTCTAATATTTTTTGATTAGAAATACCATACTTAATAAGATCTTGTCGTATTGGTAGACATAAAGAATGGTCAATAAAATTTAGTTCATCATTATTTCCAATTATCGGTCGAGTTTTATTATTATCTTTCGAAGTAAAGTTTATTGTTTTTAAAATATGGTAAGAAGATGGAAAATCTCTTTTCAATTGATATACTATATCCTCATTTCTTTTAAACCAAGTTTTACAATGACTTGTCGAACCGCCGAGATTAATAATTGCTAAGTTTTCAACCAAAACGGTAACGCCTTGATTATCCACATGGGCATCTCGATGCCCCCTAACTTCACCAACGCCATCCACAACATCGCCAAAAAGCGGGTCTTTGCTTTTATTAAGAACTGGAATTAATCCCCGTGCAGACAAAAGCGTGATTGCTAATAAGATTCGTATAAAAGGAGTATCCAATTCTTTTGGAACCTCGTAGTTAATACCAAACGGCCCCCCTCTGGATGATTGGAATAATTTATAAAAATCTTCTTTAAAATTTTTATCTTTTCTGAGTTCATCTAACAACCCTTTTTGGGCTGTTGTTATATCTTGTAAACTAGGAGCTTTACCATGGGCACCTGAAGCGGATTTTGGAATACAGCTATTTATTCTATCGATAATACTTTCATTAATTTGTATATTTATCGGTTTTGGGCTTGATGTTGGAGGGTGTCCAGAAGTTAAGGGCCTATTTAATGCATTCGTCAAGGGCGGTAATAAGACTCCTTTATCTCTTAGTAAGACCTTGTGCCCACCATAAAGGAGTGAGGCAATTCCTCTTCTCATATATTTTATTGATTCAATTAAACTTTTATTAATTAAGTCAAATTTGATAAATATATTTTATGTAAATTTCAATAGTTATTTTTATATTTTATAAATTAAAACTTTTAAAAACAAAAACCCCCGAAGTCAAAAACTTCGAGGGTTTTTATAAATAAAGCTTTAAAAAAATAATTACATATTTTCAGAAATATATTTTACAGCATTTCCAACTGTAACGATTTTTTCGGCAGCTTCATCAGGAATTTCAATTCCGAATTCTTCTTCAAAAGCCATAACAAGCTCAACTTGATCAAGACTGTCAGCGCCTAAATCATCGATAAAATTTGCAGCTTCAACTACTTTAGACTCTTCAGCGCCCAAATGGTTGATAATAATTTTTTTAACTCTTTCTAAGATCTCGTTGTTGTTAGTCATAAAAATAACAAATTGGTTAATAAATAAGATAATTATCCTTATCAAAATAGCTTTAAAAAGCTAAGATGTCTAAAGCTAGTTATCCAAAATTAAATAGCAAATTAAAATTTAATTTACTTCTTAATTTTAAAAAAGAAAAACTATAAAAATTAATTTCTTAATTCATTATAGTCATAATTTTATTCTGATTATTTCGCCCTTTTAAATCTTGATAAAAAGGTAAAATATTCAAAAATCTATCAATAATTTTATTGTCTTTTTCAACAATTTCAACTTCTTGCATCGGGATTTTATTCACATCAATTTTATTTAAAAGTAAATATTTTTCAATATTTTCCATGCCACCGACTTCGTCAATTAAACCAAGCGCTAGCGCTTGTCGACCCGTAAAAACTCTGCCGTCAAATATGATATTATAAAATTTAGGATTTAATTTTTCGCCTCTTTTTTGCTTAACCAGCTCAACAAAAAATTGATATGAATCTTGAATTGATTCATTGATTACTTTGTCAACCATTGGGGTTGATTTTTCAAACATCGAAGGACTGCCCTTTAAGGGAGAAGATTTATAGCTGTTGAATCTAACGCCAACTTTATTTGCCAAAGCGCTAACATCGGGGGACTCCATCAAAACACCAATTGAACCCGTCAAAGTTCCATTATGAGCAACGACATAATCAGAAGCCAGCGACGCCATGTAAGCGCCCGAAGCCGCAACTGAATCCATTAAAACTACCAAAGGTTTATTTTTTTTAATTGCGATTAAATCTTTGAGTAATATTTCGCTACCAACTATTGTTCCGCCCGGACTGTTTAATCTAACAACAACCGCTTGAATCGATGAATCATTGGCTATTTCTTTTAGAACCTTACTTCTGTGATCATCTTCAACAATAACATCTTCAATTTTTATAAGAGCTACCGAATCACCAATTACATCAGAACCGACATCGAAGAAGAATTTAAAAACCAAGGCAATGGAAAATATCGCAAAAAAGAATGCGATATTTTTCCATTTATGAACCTTGTTTTTAAGATATATTAAAGCTCCTAGATTATCAGAAAAATTCATAAATCAATTATGAATTTTTATCTTTTAATGACTCTAGAACATCGCCGGCGATACTTCCAATTGTGGTACCGCTGTTTGATTCTGAATAAAAGTGTGATTCACGTTCGTCAGTTTCAAGCTCTTTAATTGAAAGCAATAATTTGCCACTAATTTTATTGAACATAGTAACTTTAGCTTCGATACGCTCGTTAACTTCGTATTTTTCAGTTTTTTGATTTTGTTTATTATTTGACAAATCAAGACGCTTAATAATAGCTTTCAAACCGGAATCAAGTTCAACTTCGAGGAAGTCTTTTTTAACTGCAATGACCAAACAAGAAACCACTGAATTTTCAGTAATTTTATCAAGTTCAGCTTGGAAATTTGGATTATCGATTTGACGAATTCCTAAAGAAATTCTTTCTTTTTCATAATTACTTCCAAGAACAATAACTTTAATTTTTTCGCCCGCTTTATATTTCTTTTGAGCCTCTTCAGTTAAGCCTTGCTCAGAAATATCAGAAATATGGACTAGACCATCAACTCCGCTATCAAAACCAATGAACAAACCGAATTCAGTGAAGTTTTTAACAACACCTTCAACTATATCGCCAACTTTATGTTTTTCAGAAAATGCTTGCCAAGGATTTTGCTCGCATTGTTTCATGCCTAAAGAGATACGATGATTTTGTGAATTGATATCAAGAACCATAACTTCAACATCTTGGCCAACATTGATAAATTTATTTGGCATTGAATTATTTTTTAACCAACTCATTTCAGAAACATGCACCAAACCTTCGATACCTTGTTCGATTTCAACGAAAGCGCCGTAACTTGTTAAATTAGTAACTTTTCCTTTCAAGGTTGCACCGACTGGATAGCGTTGAGAGATTGATTCCCAAGGATTTTGTTGCAATTGCTTCATTCCCAAAGAAACACGCTTAGTGGCTTCGTCATATTTAATTACTTGAACTTTAATTTCTTGTCCAACTTTTAAAACTTCTGAAGGATGTTTAATTCTGCACCAAGAAATATCGGTTAAGTGTAATAAACCATCGAAACTTCCGAAGTCAATGAAGGCACCGTAATCGGTGATGTTTTTAACGATACCGTCAATTGCATCTCCAACTTTAATTGTAGCAAGAACTTTATCTTTTTCGATGTTGCGTTGGCTTTCAAGAACCGCTCTTCTAGAAACAACAATGTTGCCACGCACTTCATCAATTTTTAGAACTTGTAATTTTTCAACTTTATTAATTATGAAACTGTCATCAGTAATTAAAACAGTGTCGAACTGACTTCTTGGTAAAAAGCAAATGATACCATTTACATCGGCGGCGTAACCACCTTTTACACGACCAATAATTTTGCCATCAATAATAGTTTTATCTTCGAGGCAATTTTTAAGGAAATTCCAGTTATTAAGACGACGCGCATTTTCACGGCTAATAATTAATTCGCCTCTTTTATTTTCTAATCTTTCTAAGAATACATCAACAACATCACCTTCTTCGATTTCTCCATCGCGTCTAAACTCAGCAATATCAACGAATCCCACTGATTTTGCGCCGATATCAACGGCAACACCTTTATCAGTAATTCCAACAACAACACCTTTAACAACGCCACCTTCAACTAGTTGTTGCGTATCTTTTTCATATTCTTCGAAAAGTTTGGCAAAATCTTCTTGGCCAAAAATATTTTCTTGTTCATTGATTGTTTCTTGAGAGTTTTGAGTCATAAATTTCAGTAGAGAAACCGCTTAAACACAAGCTTTAGCAAGTATTTTACGATAATAAGGTTAATAAAAGCATACAGTCTAAACGAAAGTAAAGTTCAAAAATTATATTCACCCTCAATTTTAATTGCAAGAGCCGAGCAATCTTTTTTAAAAAAAGACTTGTGAGCAAAAAATACCTTACTAAAATGGTAGGACATTGAAAAAAATATTTTGAATTCAAAATTAGTTTATGATTCTGACCACCAAAGCACGCTATGCAGTTATGGCGATAATTGAAATAAGTTCACAGAAAACTAACAAACCCTTGTCGTTAAACGAAATTGCTAGAAGTCAAAATATTTCTTTATCTTATCTCGAACAAATCTTTACGCATTTGAAAAAAAATGACATTGTTAAGTCAGTTAAAGGTCCGGGTGGAGGCTATATTTTAAGCAAAGAAAAATCACAAATTACCGTTTCTGATATTATAAAAGCCATTGATGAACCGATAAAAATGACGCGTTGCACTCTAGATAAAAGCGGATGCATTGCGACTAACAACAAAACCAAATGTAAAACTCATCATTTGTGGCATGGTCTTGAAAATCGTATTTACGATTATTTGAATTCAATTTCACTCGATAAATTATGAAACCAATTTATCTTGATTACAACTCTACAACCGCAATGTCCCAAGCGGTAATCGCCAAAGTTAACGAGGTCTCACAATACCCCTTCAACTCATCAGCCACGCACTCTCTTGGTCGCAAAGCTAATGGCATAATTGATGAAGCCAAAGCCAAAATAAATGAATTTCTTAATTGCAAAAATTACGAAATCATTTTTACCTCAAGTGCCACTGAATCAACAAATACAATATTTTTTGGCTCCGATTTTTCGCAAATTATAATTTCAAATATCGAACATTCTTCAGTTTATAATTGTCGCCCCCCTCACCTCAAAGTTTCAGAAATCTCTTGCGCAGAAAATGGCGTCATAAATATCGATGATTTTATTAAAAAAATTCCACAAAATAAAGAGAATTTTTTAGTTTCAGTAATGGCTTGCAACAACGAAACCGGAGCTATTCAGCCCGTCGAGGAAATTGCCAAAATTACTCATCAAAATCTCGGTTTATTTCATTGTGATATTGTTCAAGCGGTCGGCAAAATTGCCATTGATTTGGAAAAACTAAATGTCGATTACGCCTCAATTTCAGCCCATAAAATCAACGGTCCCCAAGGAATTGGCGCTTTATTAATTCGTAAAGGACTCGATTTTCGTCCACTAATTTATGGCGGAAAACAACAAAAATCTAAAAGAGCTGGATCGCTTAATGTCGCTGGAATTGCAGGCTTTGGCGAGGCTTGTGCATTGGCTCAAAAAAATCTCGATGATTTTCAAAAAATCAGCATTTTACGCGATTATTTAGAAGAAAATTTACAAAAAATTACTCACAATAATATAAAAATTTTTGCATCAAACACTCCGCGCCTTGCCAACACTTGCTTTTATGCGATTCCCAACATTAGCAATCAAACGCAATTAATAAATTTTGATCTTAACAATATTTGCGTGAGCGCAGGCGCCTCGTGCTCTTCTGGCACAATTTCTCAATCAAGGGTTTTAAAAGCCATGAATGTTGCCAATGATTTTTTAGATGGCGCAATTCGCGTAAGTCTTTCGCCACAAACCACCAAAAATGAAATCGATTATTTTATAAAAATTTTTAATGAATTTTATCAAAGAACTAAAAAATAAAGGAAAAAATGACAGTAAAATTACCAATTTACTTAGATTATCAATCTACAACCCCAATCGATCCACGGGTTATTGACAGAATAATAGATGTAATGAAGAATGATTATGGCAATCCACATTCGAGAAGTCACTCTTACGGCTGGAAGGCTGAAGAGCTTGTCGAAATCGCTCGTCGTCAAGTTGCCAAACTTATCAACGCCGATGAAAAAGAAATTTTTTTCACCTCAGGCGCTACGGAATCAAACAATTTAGCAATTAAAGGTGTTGCCAAATTTTACGAAACCGTTAACAAAAAACATATCATTACCTTAACCACCGAACATAAATGCGTTATCAATTCGTGTCGTGACCTAGAGCAAGAAGGTTTTAAAATTACTTTTTTGCCGGTACAAAAAAATGGCTTGGTTGATTTAAATGTTCTTGAAAATGCCATCACCAACGAAACTTCTTTGGTTTCGATTATGGCGGTCAACAATGAAATCGGTGTCATTCAGCCCCTCGCTGAAATCGGCGCTTTATGTCGCAAAAAAGGCGTATTTTTTCACACCGATTGTGCTCAAGCTTTTGGTAAAATTCCGCTCGATGTCGATAAAATGAATATCGATTTAATGAGTATTTCGGGACATAAAATTTATGGACCAAAAGGCATCGGCGCTCTTTATATTCGCCGTAAACCACGCGTCCGCATTAAATCAATTTTTAGTGGCGGTGGCCAAGAGCGCGGAATTCGCAGTGGCACGGCTCCAACTCAACTTATTGTTGGACTTGGGCTTGCTTCAGAAATAGCTTTCAACGAAATGGAACAAGATTATTTGCATATAAAAAAATTAAGTAAGAAATTTTATGATGCCGTTACCGCTCTTACTCATGTCTACCTTAATGGCGATTTAGAACAGCGCTATTTGGGCAATTTAAATTTTTCTTTTGCGGGAATTGAAGGTGAATCGATGATTATGGCAATCAAAGATTTAGCGGTCTCCTCAGGCTCAGCCTGCACTTCGGCGTCACTTGAGCCATCTTATGTTTTACATGCTTTGGGCGTTGATGACGAACTCGCTCACACCTCGATTCGCTTTGGTTTTGGACGCTTTACGACAGAAGAAGAAATCGATTACGCAATAACTTTAATTACTAAAAAAGTTGAAAAGCTTCGCGCTATGAGCCCGCTTTGGGATATGATGCAAGAAGGTATCGACATTAAATCAATCAATTGGAAAACACATTAATTTAATTTAAAAAATATGGCTTACTCAAAAGAACTTTTAGAACATTACGAAAATCCTAAAAATGTTGGCGCTTTCGACAAAAATGAAAAAGGCATTGGCACTGGCTTAGTCGGCGCTCCAGCTTGTGGCGATGTTATGAAATTGCAAATCAAAGTTTCCGATGATGGTATCATCACCGATGCTAAATTCAAAACCTTCGGCTGTGGCTCAGCGATTGCCTCAAGCTCACTTGCGACCGAATGGATTAAAGGCATGGAAATCGACAAAGCGCAAAAAATTACCAACAAAGAAATTGCCGAAGAATTATCGCTTCCGCCGGTTAAAATTCATTGCTCAGTCCTTGCGGAAGAAGCAATTAAAGCGGCGATTGAGGATTACAAAAAGAATAAGGAAAATAATTATTCTGAAGATGATTCTGAAGATGATTCTGAAGGTGATTCTGAAGATGATTCTGAAGATGATAAGAATGAAGATAAAATGGCGGTTAAAAAACATAAAAAAAATTAAAATGAATTTTAAAGTTTCTAAAACCGGCAATCCAATCGTTGATTATCTTACGGTTATGCCCGAAGCACTTGCTCAAATTAAAAAACTTTTGAGTAAACGCACCGAGCCATGCGAAGGCATTCGCGTTTCGGTGCGAACTCGCGGTTGTTCGGGCTTAAGCTACACGATTGAGTTCGCCATTCCTGAAAAAAATATTTCCAAATATGATGATGTAATTTTATGTCAGGATGATAATCAAGAAATTCAAATTTTTATCGACCCAAAAGTTTCAATGTTTTTGATTGGCAGTGAGATGGTTTTCAAAGAAGATGAACTGTCTTCAGGCTTTGATTTCGTAAATCCCAATGAAAAAGGTCGTTGCGGTTGTGGAGAAAGTTTTAATGTATGAAAAATTATTTTGAACTCTTTAATTTAACACCAAAATTTACCATCGATTTAAGCGAAATTGAAAAAAAATATCATCAATTTCAAAATCAATTTCATCCCGACAAAGCCGATTTTGACTCGATCGAACACTCAATTTTAATTAATGAAGCTTATAAGATTTTAAGTGATGATTTTTTGCGCGCATCGCATCTTTTACAACTAAAAAATATCGATATTGAAAATGATGAAAATCACATTAAGCCAGATATTACAACTCTCCAAGAGATTTTAGATTTGCAAGAAAAAATTTTTGAAATTGATAATTTGGATGAAATTTTAGTTTTAAAAAATAATTTAAATTCACAAATTAAAAAATTAATTAACGATTTTCAAAATAATTTTGAAGCTAATAAATTCAATGAAGCAACGCAGTTTTTAATTAAAGCAAAATATTTAAAAAAATCATTAATTGATTTAAAAAATCGGCAAAAAAATCTAAATTAAAATGGGACTTTTACAAATTCAAGAACCAATTCCAGAGCTAGAAAATAAAGATGCGACAGCTGTTGTCGTCGGCATTGATTTAGGCACCACAAATTCATTAATTGGCATTTTTGAAAATGAAAAATTAACAATTTTTCGCGATGAAAATGGCGATGATATGATCGCTTCAAAAGTGGCTTACAATGAAGATGGAGAAGTGGTTGGCGTTGGTAAAAATGCTAGCGGAAAATATCAAATTTCTTCGATAAAAAGATTGATGGGGAAAAATTATTCTGACTTAAAAAAACTTTCCTTATCAAAAAACTTTTACGATGATTTAATCATCGACAATACCGAAAATAAAGACGCCATCGCCTTACAAATTGGTAATAAAAAAATTTCGGCGATAGAAATTTCGGCAGAAATTTTAAAATATTTAAAAAAAATTGCCGAAAAAAATTTACAAAAAACCGTTACCAAAGCCGTAATTACAGTACCCGCCTATTTTGATGAAAATGCTAAAAACGCTACCAAACAATCTGCCGAACTTGCCGGTTTTGAAGTTTTGCGTTTGGTCAATGAACCCACAGCAGGAGCCTTTGCATACGGCCTAGAAAATCAATCGCGCGGAACTTATTTGGTTTATGATCTTGGTGGTGGAACTTTCGATGTGTCGATTTTAAAAATTGATCGCGGAGTTTTTAAAGTGCTTGGAGTGGCTGGCGACAATAATTTAGGTGGCGATGATTTTGATGAAATTTTGCAGGAAAAAGGTGTAAAAAATCCACGGGAAGTTAAAGAAAAATTATCTTCGCAAGATTTTTTTGAAAATATTTCGCGTCAAGAATTTGAAAATTTAATTAGCGAAAAAATTAATAAAACTCTTACTCTTACAACGGATTTAATCGATGATTTGGAAATTGAAATTTCACAAATTGATGGCGTAATTTTAATCGGCGGATCAACTCGAATTCCTTTGATTCAAAAAAAATTAGCGGAAATTTTTGGCGCCAAAAAAATTCTTACAAACCTTGATCCCGACCGCGTCGTTGCTATTGGCGCAACTCATCAAGCTTATAATTTATCTCATAGCAAAAATAATTTATTGCTCGATGTTAATCCGCTATCTTTAGGCATTGAAATGATGGGCGGGATTGTTGATAAAATTATTTATCGCAACTCTACAATCCCAATTGCCAAAGCTAAGGAATTTACAACTTACATGGATAATCAAAACGCCATGAAATTTCATATCGTTCAAGGCGAGAGAGAATTTGCTCAAGATTGTCGTTCTTTGGCGGAATTTGAAGTCAAAAATATACCGCCTTTAAAAGCAGGAATTGCAAGGGTTCGCGTGGTTTTTACACTTGATGCTGACGGACTTTTAACCATCACTTCTGAAGAAAAATTTACCGGCGAAAAACAAGAAATTATTGTGCGTCCGAGTTATGGATTAAACGAAAATGATGTTAAAAATATTCTACTCGAATCGCTTAAAAACTCTAAAACAGACATCGAAAATCGCTTACTTACTGAAGTGATTGTCGAGGCCAATCATGATATAGAAATTATTAAAAAAGATTTAAAAAATCCGCAATTTATTTTAACTGAAAGCGAGAGAAAAAATATCGAATCAGCAATTTTTGATTTAGAAAATCTTACCCTTCCCAAAAATTTTTCTAAAAATATTAATGAGCAAAGAGAGCTTATAGATTATGGTCAGAAGCAACTTTCTAAAATCGCTGAAAACTTAATTTTACAAAAAGTAAATGTGGTTTTAAAACAAAAAATTTCTGGGAAGAATGTTGATGAGATTTAGGGGAAATATTTCCACAATATATTCATAAAGCCTTTGGACTATAGCTCCCCCCTTGAGGGTTATTTGCGTTAAAAAAATAGCCTAAACGGCTATTTTTAGCAAATAACGGGGTCAGGAGCGAAAGCGACGCAATCCCCGGGGCGAATCTTTTTCGAAGAAAAAGATAAAGCATTTACAAACAAAAAAATTCCAAAAAAGACAATTTCTTGATTTATTTTTTAATCCACAAATTTATAAATTTTTTTAAATAAAAATTGATGATTTTTTAAGATAATTTTTGTAATTTTTAAGTGATTTTATATTAAAAAATATGAGATTTTTTAAATTCAAAAACAAAATCAAGAAATTGACTTTTTTGAAAAAATATTATTGAGAAATTTCTACTTCGGTTCAAAACCGTTAATTATATAGGATTTTCTGACCCCCCACGATTCTAGAAACTTAACTACCGTTAAGTTTCTAGAATCTGCTCCCCCTCAAGGGGGGAGCTACAGCCCGAAAGCTTTATGAGTTTTAATTATAATGTAGTGGTGCAGCAAGCCGTAAAGCGGGAGAGCTACAGCACAGTATTTTGCAAGAGATGAGGGCTAAAGATTTAAATATGCTTTATTTCTTAGCTCTTGCAATCGCTTCGTTGATTAATTCGCGAGCTTTATTAGCACCTTCAAAGCTTTTAACTTTAACCCATTTGCCTTTTTCTAAATCTTTGTAATGTTCGAAAAAATGTTTGATTTTATTGACTAAACCTTCTGGGAGTTCAGAAATATCATCAATTTTTTCGTATAAAGAATTAAGTTTTTTGGCGGGAACGGCGATAATTTTTTCATCCATACCTTTTTCATCTTCCATAATTAAAACACCTACGGGCTTAACGGCGATAACCGCTCCCGGCACAATCGCAAAATCAGAAATTACCAAAACATCGGCCGGATCGCCATCTTCCGACAAAGTGTGCGGAATAAAACCGTAATTGCACGGGTAATACATTGGTGTCGCGATAAAGCGATCAACAAAAATCGCCCCACTTTCTTTATCCATTTCATATTTTACCGGATCAGCATTCATCGGCACTTCGATGATAACATTTACTTGATTTGGAGCATCTTTGCCAATAGAAATTTTATCGATATTCATAAATTTATAATATTATTGTTGTTATTATTTAAATTATTTTATGTCTATATTTTTTGCTGAAACTAATTATTAATCAATAAAAATATTTTTTAATTAACCTCGACAACGCAAGCACCACCCTGCCCGCCTCCGATACAAATCGAAACTAAAGCACGATTTTTATCGCGTCTTTTTAATTCGCGTAAGGCATGAATCAAAATTCTTGCACCCGACATGCCGACTGGATGCCCTAGGGCAATCGCTCCGCCATTAACATTCAAAATATCATAATTAATTTCACCAAGCGCCTCATTTAAACCAAAATATTTGTGAGAAAATTCTGGTGATTCGAAGGCTTTAACACAGCCAATCACTTGAGAAGCAAAGGCTTCGTTGATTTCGAATAAATCAAAATCTTGTAATTTTAAACCCGTTCTGTCGAATAATTTTTTAGAAGCAAAAACTGGTCCGAGACCCATTCGCGAAGGATCCAGCCCCGAATATTCAAAATCACGAAGATAACCCAAAATTTCACAACCACTTTCGGCTTGTAATTTTTGCGCATTACTTTCTAAAGTTATTAAAGCAAAACAAGCGCCGTCGGTTATTTGCGAAGAGTTGCCGACAGTCACCGAACCGGCAACTTTTTCAAAATATGGCTTTAATTTTTGTAAATCTTCAATTTTTTGTCCCTTACGCACACCCTCATCTTCTTCGATAATTTTAGAATTTTTTTCATCATTATTAAAAAGTGGAATTATTTCTTCTTTAAAAATTCCATTTGCCATAGCTTGTTCTGCGAGTTGATGTGATCGCAGTGCAAACTCATCTTGCTCTTCACGCGAAATATGCAAATCGCGCGCAATATTTTCAGCGGTGCAACCCATAATTAAACCCGAAATTGGGTCAGTCAAGCCTTGAAGCAAGCCGATTACGGGCGTTAAATGTTTCGGACGAAAATCTTTTAAAACTTCAAATTTTTCTAACAAAGTTTTAGCTTTAGCGAGTCGCGCAAAAATTTCAGTCATTTTTTTTCCGTAAAAAAGCGGAATATTGCTCATCGACTCAACGCCTCCGACCAACATTACTTTGCCGTAACCGCTATTTATTTTTAAAGCTCCCGTTGTGAATGCTTCCATGCCCGAAGCGCAGTTGCGATGGACGGTGAATGCCGATGAACTTTCAGGAACTCCAGCTTTTAAAGCGATAACTCGCGCAATATTTGCCGAATCGGCGGGTTGCGCCACATTGCCAATAATGGCTTCATCAATTTTATTTGGATCAATTTTAGAGCGCAAAATAACTTCTTTGGCAACTCTGGCACCAAGATCGCTCGCACTAAGATTTTTGAAAACTCCGCCCGCCTTACCCATGGCAGAACGATACCCAGAAATTATTGCAATTCTTTCTTTCATAATTTAACAATATTATTTATTTTAAATCCAAATATATGTCACTCTTTAGCGACAAATTTTTTAACAACTGGTAAAAAAAAATTTCAGTAATATTATTAGTTTTAGACAAATAAAAATAACTTTCACGAAAAATTTTATGCTTACTCAAGAAATTATTAATTTTGCCAATTATCTCGCCGATATTGCCACAGAAATTTCTAAAAAATATTATAGAATTGAAAATGGTGAAGTCGCCAAAGATGATGACTCTCCAGTCACCAAGGCCGATCGCGAAATTGAAGAAAAAATCCGTGAAGCGATTTTTAAAAATTACCCCACTCATGGAATTATTGGCGAGGAATATGGCAATCATCAAGAAAATGCCGAATATTTGTGGATTGTTGATCCAATCGACGGTACCTCTTCTTTCATAGTTGGAAGACCGATTTTTGGAAATTTAATTTCGTTAGTTTTTCAAGGAAAAGTAGTTTTGGGAATCATCAACCAGGCAATAAATTCTGAAAGATGGATTGGAATAGAAGGTGAAGGCTCTTGGTTCAACGGCGTCAAAATTAAAACTCGTAATTGTCAAAAAATTTCTAATGCCGTTTTAAGTTCAAGTTCGCCGTTTTTTTTCAAAGATTTTAACAAAGAAATTTTTGAAAAAATTTGCGCTTTAACAAAATATCAAAAAATTGGTGGAGTGGTTTATGGTGGCGATTGTTACGCCTACGGATGCTTGGCTTCAGGCTTTGTCGATTTAATCATCGAACCCGAATTAAAAGTTTATGATTTTGCTTCGCATATTCCAATTATTAAAAATGCTGGCGGATTTATTACGGATTGGGAGGGTAACGAGTTAAAACTTGAGTCGAATGTTAGATTAGTTGCATCGGCGACCCGCGAGCTTCATGACGAAGTCTTGGAAATTATCGCAAAAAACAATTATAATATTAGCTAATTAATAACCTCTTATAGACTTCGATGGTCTTTTGACACATCGAATCATTAGAAAAATTTTCTTCAACATTTTTGCGTCCAGCTAAGCCAAATTTATTAATTTCTTCTTTTGACATTTCAAGAATTTTATCGATTGCTTTAGCGAGTGCCTCGGTATCAAATGGCTCAACTAAAAATCCAGTTTCTTCGTCAATTACCGTTTCTAAAGCTCCACCAATTTTCGTTGTCACAATAATTTTTGATGAAGCTTGCGCCTCGATAGCAACTCGACCAAAAGCTTCAGGGCGAACACTTGGAGCCACAACAAAGTGACAAAGTCGATAGGCCGCGGGCATATCACGAAAAGCATCTACAATTCTAACCTTACTTGCCAAATTATCTCTCACGATTTTTTGTTCAATTTTTTTACGATATTTTTTATGACCATGATCGGAGCCCACCATTACGCAAAAAAAATCATTTTTAACCTTAGTTAATGAGTCAATCAAAAATTCATGACCTTTCCATGAAGTAAAGCGTGCCGGCATTAAAATGGTTTTTTTATCTTCAGGTAAATTCCATTTTTTTATTAAATCAATCACGCGATTTTTTGAAACTTTTTCTTGATTGAAATATTGCAATTCAACTCCGCGCTGGATTACCTCGACTGAATTCGCAAAAGTTCCTTTATAATTTCTTAATAAATAATTTTTGATGTAATTAGAAACAACGATAACGGCATCTGCTCTAAACATTATTGAATTATAAATTTTTTTAAGTGGAAAATTTTGCCAAGATAAAAAATTTAAAGAATAAGTTCCGTGCACCGTTGAAACTAATTTTGTGTTAGTTTTTTTACATGCATAATAAGCGCTCCACATTGGTGCTCTAGATCTAACATGCACTAAATCAACTTTCTTCTCATTAATAATATTTTCAATTTTTTTAATATTTAGAAAAATAGTTAGAGGATTTTTGCTTTTGACATCAATCTCAAAATGTTCAATTTTTGCTTCTCTTAAATCATATGTTAAAACTCCTCCACTCGAAGCAACCATCGGTATAAAATCATGCTTTTTTAGAGATTTAGCAATATCAATTGTACCCCTTTCTACTCCGCCACTTTCTAATGAAGGGATAATTTGTAAAATTACTTTTTGTTTAGAATCTTCCATATTTTAATTTACAATAATTGTTTCGTCGCGCTTAGGACCAGTTGATATAATCGACACCCTAACTCCGCACAAAGATTCTATTTTAGCAATATAATCGAGCGCTAATTTTGGCATTTTATCTCGAGACTTCACTCCAACAGTTGATTGTTTCCAACCTTCCATTTCAATATAAATTGGCTCAATTTTATTCCACAATTCTATTGATTGCGGTAAATAATCAAAATCAACTCCATTAATTTTATAACCAACGCAAATTTTAATTTTACTAAGCTTATCTAGTACATCAATTTTTGTTAAAGCAACTTCTTTTACTGATGACAAGTTAATTACTTGCTTAACTAAAACAGCATCGAACCAACCGCATCTTCGATTACGACCCGTTACAGTTCCAATTTCATTGCCTTCAATTCTTATAAATTCACCGATTTCGTCAGTTAATTCGGTTGGAAATGGACCCGATCCGACTCTAGTCGTATATGCTTTTAAGATGCCAATGGTCTTGTGAATTTCGGCAATGCCGAGACAAGATCCAAGCGCGATTTGCCCAGCTATTGTATTGCTTGAAGTAACAAATGGATAGGTTCCAAAAGTGACATCGAGAAGCGCTCCTTGGGCTCCTTCGAACATAACGGATTGATTTTTTATAAAGTTTTGAGCAATTTCATAAGATGATTTTGCAAAATCTAAAATTTTATTTTGAATTGGTTTTAATTCTTGCAAAATGTCATTTAATTCAACTTTTTTTGCACCCAAACTTTGACGCAAAAGATTATGATAAAATAATAAATTTTCGATACGATTTTTTAAAACTTCTTGATCTCGTAAATCACATATTCTAAGCGCACGACGCCCTACTTTATCTTCATAAGCTGGCCCAATTCCGCGACCAGTTGTGCCGATTTTATTATCACCTTTTTGCAATTCTAAAAGTTGATCAAGTTCACGATGAACCGATAAAATCAAACAACAATTATCAGCAATTGCTAAATTTTTTGGAGAGATTTTTATGCCCGCATTTTCAATTTTTTCGATTTCTGAAAATAAAGCAATTGGATCAACAACTACGCCACTTCCGATAATAGAAATTTTACCACGAATAATGCCGGACGGTAACAAACTTAATTTAAAAGTTTTGTCGCCAACTTTAATAGTGTGTCCCGCATTATGCCCGCCCTGAAATCTGACAACCGCATCAAAATTATCTGATAAAAAATCAACTATTTTGCCTTTGCCTTCATCGCCCCACTGTAAACCAATTATCGCAGTATTTTTCATGTTAGTTTTTTGTTAGTTTTATTTGAGAAATTTAATAAATTCTTAGAATTATTTAAAGAAAAATATTTGTTACAATATGGACAAACAGCAAAATCTTTTTCCCCCATATTTAAATATACCAAAGGATGTTTTGAGCTTGAGTTTCCGCCATCGCAAGAAACTTTCTTGCTATTAACATACAAAACATCACTATTTTTAAAATTTAATTGCTGATTCATTTTTATATTTTAAATTATAAATTATACATTTATAGATAAATTACTTTAATAAACCAAGATTTTCAACAACCAAAATGCAAATATTTTTAAAAACTTTATTATTGTCCGTTCTGGCCTTACAAAATAGCTTCGGTGCAAGCTCTTTATCACAAAATCATGAGTTAAGTGGAGCCAAAACTTCACTAATTTCCAGCGCTTACGAAGAAAATGGCGCCAAGAAATTGGTCGCCGGCGTTGAATTTAACCTTCGAGAAGGTTGGAAAATTTACGGCAATGATGAAAGTGGGATGGGCATGCCTCCCGAATTTAATTTCACCGCTTCACAAAATTATAAAAATCACAATATTTTTTATCCACAAGCTGTTGATGGTTTTGAAAAAATTGGTAGCGAAGAAATTAAATATAAATATTACAAAAATTCAGTAATTTTCCCAATTTTTATTGAAACTCTTGATCAAAATCAACCAACAAAACTAAATTTAAAACTTTCATTTGCATTGTGCAAAGATGTTTGCGTCCCCGTAAATCAAGAGTTCAGCCTTGATGTAAATAATGAAATCGATATGATTTCTATTAATAAGATTGAAAAATTTTATGGACAAAATCTTGTTGCAAAAAAATTTGAATCTTCAAAAGATTTTTCTGAAATTGACATGTCTTTAAATATTGAGGGCGCAAAGAAAAATCCTAATAAAATTTATTTTATGATTTTGTTGGCAATGTTTGGTGGCTTAATTTTAAACATTATGCCCTGTGTTTTGCCCGTCATTTCCATCAAATTAATTTCCGTTCTTAAACACTCTGGGGCGCCGATCTCACAAGTTCGTTTTAGCTTTTTTTCAACCATCATCGGTATTTTAAGTTGTTTCATGCTTTTGGCCTTTTTCTCTTACGCAATTCAGTCTGCAGGAAGCTCTCTTGGTTGGGGATTTCAATTTCAAAATCCGTTTTTCTTAATTTTTTTGATAATAATTTTAATATTTTTTATCGCCGAACTTTTGGGAATTTTTGAAATAACTTTCAGTCAAATTTTAGCCACACTTCTTGATAAAAAAATTTCCGAAAAAGAAGCGCAAAAAAATATTTTTATGCCCAACTTTTTATCAGGAATATTGGCGGTTCTTCTTGCCACTCCTTGTTCGGCACCATTTTTAGGAAGCGCTATTTCCTTTGCAATCACTCAAGATTTTTTTACAATTTTACTAATTTTTACTTTTATTGGAGTTGGATTTTCCGCGCCATATATAATATTGATAATCTCTCCGCGACTCATAAATTTTTTACCAAAACCCGGAAAATGGATGATAAAAATAAAGCATTTAATGGCAGGTTTCTTAGTTGCCACAGCGGTTTGGCTTACCTTCGTTTTAAGTAATACAATCGGAATTTTTCCATCATTATTAGTGGCAGTCTTTTCAATTTTAATTTTCTGCTCATTAAAAATTAAAACCAAAATGGTTAAAATAATTTTTATAACTTTAGTTATAATTTTATCATTCACCCTACCCTTTGATTTCCACGATCGCCAATTAAAATCAAAATCCGAACAAGATACTTATTGGCAATTTTTTGATGAATCAATTTTACAAAATTTAATCGCTCAAAATAAAATAATAATTGTTGATGTAACCGCCGATTGGTGCTTAACCTGCAAATTCAATAAAATGTTAGTTTTAAATGACAAAGAAATTACTAAAAAGCTGAAAAGTGGCGAAGTTATTGGGTTAAGAGCCGACATTACCAAGCCCGATTCTGATGTAATGAAATTTTTAGCCAAGCATAATCGTTATGCCATTCCGTTTAATGCGGTCTATGGTCCGAATGCTAAAAATGGCCTTCTTGCTAGTGAATTTTTGAATAAAAAACAGCTTCTCAGCTTGATCGAAAAAGCTCGATAAAATATTTAAATTTAAGGTCTTTTTATCTTATAAATTTTATTATCAAGTTTTATCAAAATTCCATCTTGACTATTTTTAAGATTTTCCTCGATTCGCTCGAATGAATCTTTAAAAATATTTTCTCCAAATGCCGTATTTAGAGTTTTAATAATTGTTGTGAGATTAAACAAATATTCTTTATCAATAAATATTTTTGGCGCCACAACATTTAAAATTCTATAACAATTTTGAGTTGATTTTAATTTAATATTATCACAATTATAACCAACCCTATCAAGCTTTCCAGCAATTATAAAGCCCGCGAGATTTTTTTTATTATTACTTCCAATGTTTAAATTATATAGCCAAGAATCCGCATAATAAAAATTCTCAAACTTTATATTTTTCTTGAAAAATTCTGTATTTTTTTCATCAAAATAATTTGCTATTAGCAATGCGTTAGATTTATTATGATAAGATAAAAAATGTGAAGTATAAATTCCTTCAATGAAAGAATAAAAAACATTTAAATCCTTATAATCCTTCTTAATTTCTGGGATTTTTTTATTAATATCATTTTCAAAAAAATCATAAAATGAGATTGCATATTTTGATATATTATAAAATTTTTCACCAACCTTTTCTTCAGTTGGAAAATCTTGTAAAACATTGTTTTTTATAGCCTTGACAAACATTTCAATATGAGTCCGTCCTGCAAGAATATTTTTTTTTGGAACAATTGTATAATTAAAAATATTGACCAAAGCCACCGAAAAAGAGCATATTAATACGAAGAAATGAATAATAATTTTTTGCCTTCTTTGGCTTGCATAAAGCCTAGAATTATTCAAAATGTAGCTTATATAGGCTATTAATAAAAAACCCATTCCAAGAAATTGTAAAAATACCTGAATAAAAGCAGTTTTATATTCGCTAGAAAGAATCCAGGTTTGGTATTTATTCGATAAACTGATGATTCCCGATGGCACCAAAACCAAAATAAATCCTATTAGAACAATATCGCGATAATTATTTTTTAGATTAATTTTTGGAATTAATTTAGAAAATAAAAAATATGCCAAAACAAAAAGAATCGACGCCCAATAAATTTCATGCCACTCTGGCTTATACCAATATAAATTTTTATGAAAAAATCCAAATGGAAATGAAGCAATAACTTGAAATATCCACGTTAAGAAAAAATTTTTAATGTTAAAACCAAACTCTATTCCATCATAACCTAATAAGGCATTACGACTCCTTAAATAAAAGCAAATTAACACCCATATTAAAAATGGAAGAAGAAAAAATCTTAATTCTTTGAAGCAAACTTGAATTGATAATAAAAGATATTTTTTGGTGTTTTTTAGTGAATTAAAATTAACTGTTGAGTCTTGGGATTGAATCCTAAACCTTGTTGCAAGTACTATGAAAATTGGCACGATACAAATGCCAATTTCATAATAAAAAAAAGACCAGATAAAAAATATCCAAGCTAGAAAAAAATATTTTTTATTTTTGTTCTCATGCCACAAAATATAAAAACCCGAAGCAAGGGCAATAGAAATCGCCGTATGTTGAGTTGCTAAACCTTGTGAGATTAAGGGATCAACAGCTATCGAGCTTAAAAATAAAATAGGCATAAAAAAAATGAATGCCCTATAATTATCAGAATTTTTTGTTATTATTTTTAATAGCCACGCAAAGCTAACTACCGAGATTAAATTGAATATAGATTTTACTATATAATAACTTAATCTGTCATTGAAAAAATAATAAATTATATAATGAGTTAGATACAATCCGTAGAATCTTCCAGCATCTAAAAAACCTTTAAAAGATTCGTAACAAACTTCGAAAAAACTCTTGCCGTATAATTTTACCTCAGCATAAACTGAATATATTGCGATTGCATCATCGCAATAAAAATAGGCATAGAGAATAATTGGTAAGAAAAATATTCCATAAAATAAAATAGCAAAAAAAAATAAACTTTTTTTTGAATCTAGATCTAGAAATTTAATTATTTTATTGGTATTTTTCATAATAATTTCTAACAATGTTAATAAATTTTTAAATTTTTCAAAATGATTTTATCAGTTATAATTCCTTGTTTCAACGAAAAAAATACCATAAAAGAAATTATTTTTGCGGTAAAAAATTCTTCATATCCGCATCAAGAAATTATTATTGTTGATGATTTCTCCACTGACGGCACAAGAGAAATTTTACAAAATGAAATCGAGCCCTTGGTTGATAAAATTATTTATCAAACACACAATCAAGGAAAGGGTTCGGCTCTTAGAACTGGAATCGCCAGCGCTTCGGGCGATATCATAATAATTCAAGACGCCGATTTAGAATATGATCCGAAAGAATATCTTAAAATTATTACCCCAATCCTTGAAAACAAAGCCGATGTGGTTTATGGTTCGCGCTTTATTAGTGGCGAAAGTCGACGCGTTCTTTATTTTTGGAATCGCGTCGCCAATTTTATTTTAACAACATTATCAAACATCTTCACCAATCTTAATCTTAGCGACATGGAAACTTGCTACAAAGTCTTTCGAAGTAATATTATTAAAAATATTAAAATCGAAGAAAATCGCTTTGGTTTTGAACCCGAAATTACCGCTAAAATCGCTAAAACAAAATGTCGAATTTACGAAGTTGGCATAAGCTATAATGGCAGAACCTACGAAGAAGGTAAAAAAATTACTTGGAAAGATGGATTTCGTGCTTTATATTGCATAATTAAATACAATTTAAAAAAATCTTAAACCATGACGGAACTTACAAAATTAAGCATAAAAGATACTATTGCGGGATTAAAAAGTAAAAAATTTAGTGCCACCGAAATTACCAATTCATATATTCAAAATATTGAAAAAAATCGTCATCTAAATTGCTTTATAACCGAAACTTTTGACATCGCTTTAAATCAAGCCAAAGAAGCCGATAAAAACATCGCCAAAGGCTCAATTCGTGATTTAGAAGGAATTCCACTTGGAATTAAAGATTTATACTGCACCAAAAATATTCGCACCACTTGCGCCTCAAAAATGTTGGAAAATTTCGTTCCAACTTATGAATCAACCGTTACTCAAAAACTTTTTGATGCTGGAGCGATTTGCCTTGGCAAAACCAATATGGACGAGTTCGCCATGGGTTCGGCTAACGCTAATTCTTACTTTGGAAAAGTAATAAACCCTTACAAGCGCAACGATTCAAATGAAGATTTAGTCGCGGGAGGATCTTCTGGCGGTTCAGCTTCAGCGGTTAGCGCTAATTTGTGCGCTGGCGCAACTGGCTCCGACACTGGCGGTTCAATTCGTCAACCCGCCTCTTTCACTAACACAGTTGGCGTCAAACCAACTTATGGTCGCTCTTCGCGTTATGGCATGATTGCTTTTGCCAGCTCACTTGATCAAGCTGGAATTTTTGCCAAAGATGTTGAAGATTGCGCTTTACTTCAGAGAATAATTTCGGGTCACGATTCAAAAGACTCAACTTCAATCAACATTCCAGTTCCACAATTTGAAAAATTATTAAATTCCAATGTGAAGGGTTTAAAAATAGGAATTCCTAAAGAATATCGCATCGATGGCATGCCCGCAGAAATTGAAAAATTGTGGCAAAAAGGTATTGAAATTTTACGCAATCGTGGCGCTGAAATCATTGATATTTCGTTGCCCCATACTCAATATGCCGCCGCAGTTTATTATGTTATCGCCCCCGCCGAATGCTCTTCGAATTTAGCGCGTTTTGATGGCGTTCGCTATGGATTTAGAACCTCTCAAGAAAATATTTCTATCAGTGAAATGTATCAAAAAACTCGCGCCGAAGGTTTTGGTAAAGAAGTTAAAAAAAGAATCATGATTGGAACTTACGTTTTATCGGCCGGCTACTACGAAGCCTATTACAAAAAGGCTCAAAAAGTTCGTCGTTTAGTTTTAAATGATTTTATTGAAGCTTTCAAAAAAGTTGATGCAATCTTAACGCCATCAACTCCAAATTCAGCTTTTGGCTTCGAAGAAATGAAAAGTTTTGACGCCGTAAAAATTTATTTAAACGATGTTTTTACCGTTCCTTCAAATTTAGCAGGATTGCCGGCGATTTCTGTACCAGCGGGCTTTGATAACAAAGGATTGCCACTTGGATTGCAAATTATAACAAAGCATTTTGACGAACAAACAATGTTTAATGTTGCCAAAACAATAGAAGAAGATAAATAACTTTTTTAATATGAAATTAAATGAATGTCACAATCATAAAATTTTAATATTTTTTAGAGAAAATTTATTAGCATTTTTTTTATTTCTTGCGGGAATATTTCATTTAATTTTCTCAACCAAATTTGGCGCTAACTCTTTCGGAGATTTACTCGATGGCAGATTAAATAACTTCTGCTTAGAGCATTTTTATTTGGCATTTACAGGTCAAGAAGAAAGCTTTAAGCATGCTAATTTTTTCTATCCCCTTCCCAATGCAATGATGCTCTCTGATAATCAATGGTTACTCGGCCCAGTTTACGCTCTTTTTCGTATTTTAGGATTCAACTCCTCGACATCTTTTAATTTTTGGATAATTTTTGGATTCATTTTAAATTTTATTGTATCTTATTATGTTTTAAGAAAATTTAATTTCTCAAAAAGTTCTTCAGCAATTGGAGCATATTTATTTACTTTCAACCAAATTATTCTTTCAAAAGTTGGGCATATACAACTCAATTTTAAAATTTTTATTCCTCTTACTCTCTTATATTCAAAACAATATTTCGAAACTTTAAATTTTAAGTATATTTCTTATATAATTTTATGTGTAATTTTACAATTATTGTGCAATTCATATAATGGCAATTTCTTGGCTCTTTTTATTGTTACATTCTTTTTGTTTTATTTATCAAAATTCAAAAAAGATGATTTTCATAAAATTTTTCCTCAAAAATTTTCTCTAAAGATTACCATTCCAATTTTAATTTTAAGCGCCCTTTTATTGATTTTATATGGCATGCCTTATGCGGAAACTAAAAATATTTATAATCTAAATTTACCAAAAACAACTGGCGATTATTTTGAATTAAGAAATCTTTTTACCTTAAGTTATTCGCCAATTTGGAGTTTTATAACCAACCATTTTTCATTAAAATTTCTAGAAATTTATAAAGAAAATCAATTTTTTATTGGAATTGGCGCGTGGCTTGCGATTCTAGTCCTTATCTTCAATAAAAAGATGCAGAAAAATTTAGAATTTTTTGATAAAATTGTTATAAAATCAATATTATTTACATTATTTTTTTTCTGGCTTGATAAATATTTAGGAAATTTTTATTTTATTCAACTAAACATTTCAAGCTTTACCAATTTAAGAGCTTACACCAGATTTTTTTATGCAATTTTTTTTGCAATTATATATTTAATTACTTTTTCAATTAATCACATTGAAAAAACGCAGGGTAAAAAAATTTTATATTATTTAATTTTTTCAATTATCTTCATTGAAAGTCAAATATATCCATTTTTTAATGTAAACTTTGAAGAAGAAAAAAAAGAGATTGAAAGCTATAAGAATTTAATTCTTAAGAATGGCGAAAAAGATTCTATATTTTTATTTGTTTCCACACCAGATAAATTAAAAAACAACATCCCTTATAATTATTTAAAAAATGAAATTAATGCGATGCTTGCTTCGCAAGACTCGGGAATAAAAACTATTAATGGCTACTCATCGATAAGTTTTTTTGAAAAAACTATAGCCAATAACTGCGAAGAAACATCAAAAATTATTGAATATAATGAAAAATCTACTTCAAAAATTCTTAAAAAAGAATTCAAATATGACAGAAAGAAATTATTAGTTTTTTTGGATAAAAAATTATGCCCAAATGTTTTTAAAAACTAGCAACATTTTAAATAACAAAATACTAAAATATTTTATGCATATTTTCTTTTATATCGACATCCTTGTTTAGTAAGGCGTTGGATCAACTTTAACGGCCCCACATTTTTTTAACTATGCCGCACTTGATCTGGAGCTACTCTATTACGCGATAATGGATGCGTATATTCTGATGGCTCAATACTTGAACTTGGATCCCGTTAATAATGCTGATTAAACTCTCTAATACATTTAAAAATTACTGCAGAAAAAACCGCACCAACAGCTCCAAGCACAATAGCTAAAGGCCATTGACTCTTCAAACAATCATCTCTTTCCGCATCACTCTTATTTAAACAACCGAAAAGACTGACCCTGCCGATAGCACTAAAATAGAAGCTCCAATCGTTGTTTGAACCGGAGGATTCTTTAAAACTCTTAATATTTTTGATATTCTTGATGAAGTGGGAGTTAATTCTGGAATTTGAGTAGGATTTTGGTTTATCACTTAGACTCCTAAATGTTAAAATTTTTATTAATAAAACTAATTAAGATAAATATATTTTCAACTCAATTATTTATGCTTAAAAAAATTTCCCATTATCAATTTTTCATTTTTTTCGGGCAATTAAAATTATATTTTTCCCGCAAATTTTTCTAAAAATTAAATCTAGAATAATATTTATTTTAACAAAAATTTTATCATAAAATATTAAATTTTTAGCGGTAATTTTTTTACAAGAATCTCTTCTTAAAAATTTCATAATTAGTAAAATAAAAAACCCCGAGCTATCAAAAAATTTCATATCTTCAATTTCTAAATCATTTTGATCGCAAATTTTTTTAAGCATTTCAAAATTATATCTTCGAAAATGCCCAACCTTAACATCAAATTCACTAAAAAGAAGATTAAATGCAGGAACAGCAATTATCAAATAGCCATCTTTTTTTAACATTTTTTTAAGATTGGCAATTGTTATAGAATCTTGCTCAATATGCTCTAAAACATTTGAAGAAAAAATTAAATCATATTTTTCTTCATTTAAAAATTCATTTTGCAGTTTAAATCCCTTTTGCGTCAATATTTTTTGTGATTTTTTGCAAATTTCAAAACATTCAGGTTTTATCGAAGTTTTTTTATAAAAAATTTCCGCCAAAGTGCCGATGCCAGCACCAAAATCTAGGACCAAATAAGATTTTTTATCAACCTTGTCAATAAAAAAATTGACGATTCGTTGATTGTAGTTTTTTAGATATTGATCGATTAACTTTAATTCTTCTAGGCCTTGATAATCCATAATTTATTTTGATTTTATCTCTAAAAGAATTCTCGCTTCAAATTCATTTAAATCAACGAGCTCTTGTTGTTCGCTACCGATTTTTCGAATTGAAACTTTATTATTTGTAGCTTCAACTTTACCAATTACAGCAATGTAAGGCACTTTTTGCAAAGAATGTTCACGAATTTTATAAGAAATTTTTTGCGAATCTAAATCGATTTGCGATCTTATCCCCGCTGATTTAAGCTTATCGTGAACCATTTTTGCATAATCATCAAATTCATTCGTAATTGTTGCAATTACAACTTGCACCGGCGCCAGCCATAATGGAAATTTCCCCGCATAATTTTCGATTAAAATTCCGATAAATCTTTCTAAGCTTCCAAGAATTGCACGATGAAGCATAACGGGACGCTTCCTAGAGCCATCTTGCGAGACATAATTTACATCCAAACGCTCAGGCAATACAAAATCGACTTGCAAAGTTCCACATTGCCACTCTCTTTTTAAAGCATCCACCAAAGTAAATTCAAGTTTTGGACCGTAAAAAGCCCCCTCTCCGGGATTAAGTTTATATTCTAAACCTGCATGATTTACCGCTTGCTCTAAAGCCTTTTCTGCCTTATCCCAAACTTCGTCGGATCCGGCGCGATTCGCAGGACGCGTTGAAAATTTTACCAAAATATCTTCAAATCCAAAATCACGATAAACCTCTTTTAGTAATTCACAAAAAGCTAAAGTTTCGTCGTTAATTTGATGCTCTTCACAAAAAATATGCGCATCATCTTGGGTGAAGGCACGAACGCGCATAATGCCATGAAGCGAACCCGAAGATTCGTTGCGATGACATGATCCAAATTCCGCCATTCTAAGTGGCAATTGTCGATAAGATTTTAAATCTTGATTAAAAATTTGTACATGTCCGGGGCAATTCATGGGCTTAACCGCCAGTAAGCGATTTTCGCTTTCGGCGACAAACATATTATCATGAAATTTTTCCCAATGGCCCGATTTTTCCCACAAAACTTTATCAATTAATTGCGGAGTTTTTACTTCGACATAACCATTTTGTTCAATTTTTCGACGAATATAATTTTCAATTTCACGATAAATAATATAGCCTTTGTGATGCCAAAATACTGAACCCGTCGCTTCTTCTTGAATATGAAATAAATCGAGTTGGCGCCCAATTTTACGATGGTCTCTTTTTTCCGCCTCTTCCAAAACATGCAAATAATTTTTCAAAGATTCTTCGCTTTCCCAAGCCGTTCCGTAAATTCTTTGAAGCATTTCATTTTTGGAATCACCGCGCCAGTAGGCACCAGCCACTTTCATCAATTTAAAATATTTTACATGAGAAGTTGACGGGGCATGCGGTCCACGACATAAATCAATAAAATCACCTTGGCGATAAAGAGAAATTTTTTGTTCAGCGGGAATTGAAGAAATTATTTCAGCTTTATATTTTTCGCCCGATTTTTCAAAAAATTTAACGGCGTCGTCGCGCTCCCACTCTTCACGGATCAACTTTTCATCGCGCTTAACAATTTCACGCATTTTAGCTTCAATTTTTTCTAAATCTTCGGTAACAAAAGGAGTTTTGCGCGCAAAATCATAATAAAAACCATTGTCGATAGCGGGCCCGATGGTTACTTGAGTTTCTGGATAAAGTTCCTTAACGGCTTCGGCCATTATGTGTGCGCAGTCATGACGGATAATTTCAAGCGCAACCGCACCAGATTTCGGAGTAATAATTTCAACCTTACAATCATCTTCAAACTTGTGCGATAAATCACGCAATTCGCCATTTACTTTTATCGCCAAAGCAATTTTTGACAAAGAAATTGAAATTGATTTAGCAATTTCAAAGCCACTTATTCCACTTTCAACATTACGAATGGCACCATCTGGTAATGTTATATTGATTTCTTTTTTCATTTTATTTTTTTAAGTGAATAGATTTTTTAACTATGAAAATATTGTAAATATTTTTAACAAAATTTACAAATTTATTTGCTACTTTTTTATATAAATGAACAAATCTTCATTCAATTCTTTATAAGAATTAATTTCAGTTTTATAATTTTTAGCAATAAAATCACATTCTGATTTTAAATTTTTAGGTAAAATTAATAATTTAAATTCAAAATTATCTTGAGCATATCCACTCAATAATTCACAAATGCTGTCCTCGTTACTCCAAATCATAAAAATACTCTTATCTTGAGATAATAAATGCATAAAAGGCAAGCGGTACAATTGATCAAAAAAATTTAGATTTATAACAATATTTTTAACATCATGTTGATCCATGATTTTTTCTAAAATTTTGGTTTTTATCATCATTTTTTCTTGATGATCGGGGATATTTTTTATAATTGAATAATTTTTATAAAAAAATGTTGTCATTGTGAAAACTAACAAAGCTCTCAATATAAATAAATTTCTATTACAAAATTTTATTTTCTTTAATATGTTACGATTCTCGTAAATAACTACGAAAACAAATGGATAAAAACTTATGAGCATTCTATATCCATCGGTAACGTAAAAAACTGAAATGCTTATAAAAAACAAAAAACCACAAGAATAAATTACTAAAATTTTTGAGATTTTTCTTGATAAAAATATTTTACAAATTTCATGCCAATAAAAATATAACCCCATCATAAAAGTCAAAAATACCGTCATATACCAATTCGTTAAATTTGAAATTAAAAGCGAACTAATAATTAAATTATTTAAATTGAAAGAAAATATATCCTTAAGATCACGGAGCTTTAAAAGATGCAAGTTGAGGTTTTCGTAAGCATAATAAGAAATCGCCGATGGTAAAAATATTGCAAATATTAACAAAAAAATTATATTTTTTTTATCAATTTTTTTATTTTCTTCGGTATGTTTAATTGGTAAAATTCTGTAAATTAAACATAAAATTGAAATCCCAACTAAAAATTTAATTCTTAAAAATAATATTGAATTTACCAAAAAATAACAAAAATAGTAAAGAAATCCCTCGCGTTTTTTGGCAAATAAACCCAAATAAAAACTTAATATTATTAAAGACCCAATAAATATTTCAGCATTAGAGTCGCATGTAAAAATCACGATTGGCGAACATAAAAAAGCCAAGACAACTGTTATAAAAGATTTTTTAGAACTAAAATAATTGATTAGAATTAAATAGGAAAAATATAACATTACCAAGCAAGGGAAAAATGCGGATAAAGCTACAATAAAAAATTCATTTTCAGAAAAGTGAAAAAATATCGATAAATAAGAAGAATAGATCGGAAAATGATAGGGTTTTATTTGCGTAAGATCATAATTTGCTTCTCTAATTTGATCAAAATATAAATCTAGAATTAACTTAGAAATATCATGCAATGAGCCCTGTCTGTAAATATTTTTTGCCTCAGTGAAATAATAACCATAAGAATCATTGATTAAAAAAAATGAACGACCATCTGCGATAAAAAAAATAATCGCTTGAAAAGTAATTATTAAAATAGCCAACAAAAACAGGATATTTAGTTTTTTATCTAGATCAATTTTTGGAATATTTTTAAGCAAAAAATTTTTCATAAATTATTGTTACTTTTTAACATTTCTTTATCAATTTCAACTTCTTTATAAAATTCTTCGCCAATTTTTATTTCTTCACGCCCCTTAGAAACTCGCCACTCGTTGCTATCACGAAGCGAAAAAATACAACCGCAATATTCTTGTTTATAAAACTCTTCCTTCTTGGCAATTTTATACATTCTCTCCGCCCCTCCAGCCTTACGCCAGTTATATGTCCAATAATTCACCCCATCATAATTTTTTGAAGCGCGAATTCCGCATTCATTAATTTGCTCCATATTTTTCCAACGAGAAATCCCCAAAGAAGAAGTGATAACTTTAAAGCCATTTTCATGAGCGTAAAGCGCCGTTCTTTCGAATCTCATATCAAAGCATTTCGTGCATCTCTCGCCTCTTTCGGGAGAATATTCCAAGCCTTTAGCGCGCGCAAACCAATTTTGCACATCATAATCGGCATCAATAAAAGGAATTCCAAGCTTTTCAGCAAAGCGAATATTTTCGTTTTTACGAATCTCATACTCTTTTTTGGGATGAATATTTGGATTATAAAAGAAAATTGTTAAATCAATTTTTGAAGCAATCATTCTTTCCATCAAGTCGCCAGCACAAGGCGCGCAACAACTATGCATCAAAACTTTATTATCAGCAAATTCTGCGGGAATTTGCAAAAAATAATCGTCATTTAATTCGTTATTTTTAATGTTATTTTGCATTTAAAGAGCATTCATTAATATTTTTCAAACAACTCAAAAGCATTTGAATTGAATTTTAAAGGACAAAAATAAATCTTTTGCCCCTCTAATGCAATAATTAATTAATAAAACTATCTGCCGAAGCGCTTGCCCTCGTAAATTAATACCAAATTAACTTAAAAATTTTATTAAAGATTTATTTTTATTATCGTAAAATACTTTAAATTAAAAATTAAATTGATAAATTTTTTATAAAAAATATGCCTGAACTTCCCGAAATTGAAACCATAAAAAGAGGTCTCGAGACCATTAAAAACAACAAGATTCAACAAGTTTTTCGTTCCGAAAAAAAATTGAGAATCGACAATGATTTAGATTTACAAAGTTTAATTAATCAAAAAATTTTATCGATCGAACGCAAAGCACGATATTTATTAATCAATTTATCCAAAAATCAAACCCTGATTTTACACCTCGGAATGAGCGGGCGCATCACATTAAATAAAAATTTCCACCACTTAAAACATGATCATTTTGCTTGTCATTTATCCAGCGATGAATGGTTGATTTACAACGATCCGCGTCGCTTTGGTTTTATTGATTTAATTGAAAATAGTGAAATTTTAAATCACAAAATGCTTAAAAATTTAGGTGTCGAACCCCTCTCATCAGAGTTTAATGAAAAATATATCGAAGCCCAACTTAAAAATAAAACATCGAATATAAAAACTACTTTGATGGACAATAAAATTGTGGTTGGAGTCGGCAATATTTATATTAATGAATCGCTTTTCGACGCTAGAATTTCGCCACTTCGCAACGCAAATTCGTTAAATAAAAATGAACTCAAAAAACTCGTTGCTTCGATTAAAAAAATTATCGCCAATGCCATTGAAATGGGTGGCTCTTCGATCTCTGACTATCAAAATGCTCGCGGTGAACTTGGTTTTTTTCAAAATTCTCACAAAGTTTATGATCGCAATAACCAGAAATGCTTTGATTGTGATTGCAATATTGAAAGAATTGTGCAAAATCAACGCTCAAGCTTTTATTGCAAAACATGTCAAAAATAACTTATTTTATATGATTTTTTTTACTAAATATTTTTCAAAATTATTTCTTATAATTTTGTTAACATTTTCATTAAATTCATGTGGTTTTTTTAACAAAAAATCTGACGCTTTATCACCAAAGATTGCTTCTGAATTTATTAAAGGAAGCTTAGATATTCCAGTTGCCAAAGGTTTAGAAATTATTTCAGATGAAGATGTTGAATTTGATAGCTCTTCGGGCAGTTTCGCTTCCTCAACTTATCAATCTAAAAACACGATCGAGTCAATCAAAAAATTTTATTCCGAAACCCTACCGCAAATGGGCTGGGATTTAAGAGAATTTTCTAATCATTCGGCGATTTTTAAAAGAGAAAATCAAACTCTTAAAATTGAATTTTCCAAATCACAAAAACAAACTTTGGTAGTCTTTATTTTAACGAGCTAGGCTGGATGAATTCAATTTATCAATCGTTCTCTCCTCAAGACACATAATACGAGCCCTAGCTTCCCCGCTTTAGTGGCTAAAAACTTATATTTTATGATAACACTCACAACGCCTTCGGTGCCATAGCTCTCCCCTTGAGGGAGAGCGGGCGATAAAATCGCAACGGTAGTTGCGATTTTAAGAGCCGTGAGGGGTTAAAAAACTAATGGCAACAACGGTTTCGAGATTGCCTCAAAAGCTAAAACAAAATCAAGAAATTAACTTTTGGTAAAAAATTTTTTTAGAAATTTTTACTTTGGCTTTAGATCAATGATAATCTAAGTTATTTTGACCCCCCACGTCTCCGTAGATTTAACTACCGTTAAATCTACGTAGCCTGCTCCCCCTCAAGGGGGGAGCTACAGCCCGATACCTTCCCGAGTTTATAAAAAACGAAGCTTTAATCCCAAACAAATTCCCAAAAAACCAAAATCTCATCGCGGATGTCGCGATTCATTCGCGACGAAGCGATTCAACTAAAAGCTAAATTTGCTTTAGCAAATTTAATTTAACTCATTAGTCTCTCGAAATAACGTTTTCAATCTTAAATCCAGGTTATTTGCGTTAAAAAAAATAGCCTAAACGGCTATTTTTAGCAAATAACGGGATCAGGAACGAAGTGACGCTGGTCCCAGTCGCGAATCTTTTTTTGAAAAAAAAGATGAAGCGTTTTATCCGTATGCAAATTTAATTAAGCGATAAATTCTGTCGCATCATTTAAGAGTGAAGATGTTATTACAGGTTGCGGACATTTCCATAATCTACATCGCGATGATATTTGCGCTTTGTAAATGCCAAAATTAAACCAAAGCAAATTGCCGTTGCCATCAATGACGATCCGCCATAACTAATAAATGGCAAAGTCATGCCTTTGGTTGGAAAAATGCTCAAACTCACCCCTGTGTTAACGATAACTTGCATGGTAAATTGCATCATCAAACCGCACAATGAAAGATACACAAACAAATCCTCTTCTTCCATGGCCCTCTTGACAATTCTAACAATTAAATAAAGAAAAAGGAGCAACACAATTGAACAAGAAATGATGCCAAATTCTTCGGCAATCGCCGAAAAAATAAAGTCAGTGTGAACATCGGGAATAAATTTTTTAACTACGCCATTACCCGGACCTTTACCCAAAAACGAACCATTTACAAAAGCATCAATCGCTCTTTCGGCTTGATAATTTTTCTGCTCGGAATCTAAGAATCTGTTGATCCGATCTTCAACGTGGGGCAATCCTAAATAAGCTCCGATTCCGCCGACAATAACAAAAATAACTAAGGTTGCGATCAACCCCCAAGGCAATCCGAATAAAAAAAGTTGCGTCATCCAAATCGCCGAATAAGAAATTGTCATGCCAAAATCCGGTTGTAAAAGAAGGAGCGTGAGCAACAATACCAACGACAAAAAGGATATTCCATATTTAAACTGAAGTTTTGCAAAATAAAATTTTTGTAAACAATAAGCGTTAAAAACTATAAAAAATGTTTTGGCAAATTCCGAAGGCTGAACTGCCAAACCGCCAAACGAAATCCAACGAGTTGCCCCTTTGGTTTTTGATCCAAAAAACAACACCAAAACTAACAAAGTAAAAGAAATTACCATGCCAATAATTGCAAAAATTTTAATTTTATCGTGACTTAAAAAAGTAATCGAAACCAATAAAATAAAACCTATACAAGCAAAAATTAATTGCTTTTTAAGAAAGAAAAATTTTTCAACATCGATTCTTTTGGCGATAACGGGGCTCGAGGTCGCCGTCATAATTAATCCAAATATTAATAACGCCAAAATTATTGAAAAATTTATTTTATCGATATCAATCCACCAACGCTTGAAGACATTAAGATTGCGACGATCAAAAACGCCATGAGAATTTATATTCCAGTTTTCCATAAAATAATTTTAAAAATAATAAACATTCTTTTGTAATATAGTTAATTTTAATTTGAAATTTTTTTATTTTTAATTATAAATTAAAACAAATTAAATTGTTTATAAAAATTTATGAAAAAATCATCTTCAAATCAAATGTGGGGAGGCAGATTTGCCGAGAAACCCGCTACTTTAATGCAACAAATCAATCAATCGATTTCTTTCGATAAAAAACTTTATAAGCAAGACATTACTGGCTCAATTGCTCATGCCACAATGTTAGCAAAAGTTAAAATTATTTCTTTAGCCGAAAAAAAGGAAATAATTGATGGCTTAAAACAAATTCAACATGAAATCGAAAGTGGTCAATTTAATTTTCAAATTGAACTTGAAGATATTCATTTAAATATTGAATCGCGCCTCAAAGACATTATTGGCGATGTGGCTGGCAAGCTTCATACTGCTCGTTCTAGAAATGATCAAGTTGCCGTTGATTTTCGCCTTTTTGTGCGCGAAAATATCGATGAAATTTTAGAATTAATTCATGATTTACAAAAAAATTTAGTAAGAAAATCCACCGAAAATCTTGAAGTAATTATGCCTGGATTCACGCATCTTCAGATCGCACAACCCGTCCTTTTTTCGCATCATCTTTTGGCTTATTTTGAAATGTTTAAGCGCGATGAATCAAGACTCAAAGATTTGCGCAAAAGAATGAATGAATGTCCACTCGGAGCCTGCGCATTGGCGGGCACTTCATATCCAATTGATCGCCATTTTGTCGCTTCAGAATTAGGTTTTGATCGCCCCACTTCCAATTCAATGGATAGCGTTTCCGATCGCGATTTCGTTTTAGAATTTTTATTTTGTTTAAATACAGTGGCGAGCCATTTATCAAGGCTTTCCGAAGAAATTATTATTTGGATGAGTCGTGGTTTTCAATTTATTTCACTTTCCGATCGCTTCACTTCGGGCAGTTCAATTATGCCTCAAAAGAAAAATCCTGACGGCGCCGAATTAATTCGTGGCAAAACCGGCAGAATTACCGGCGCTTTAATTAGTCTTCTAACCACCATGAAAGGCTTAACGCTTACTTATTCAAAGGATATGCAAGAAGATAAGGAGCCACTTTTTGATGCGCTTGAGAGCTCTAAGCTCACTTTAAAAGTCATGTCGGGAATGATTGATGATATGAAAATTAATAGTGATAAAATGTTGGCGATGGCTTCAAGCGATTATTCTTGCGCCACCGATTTAGCCGATTGGCTTGTTAAAAATCTTAAAATTCCATTTCGTCAAAGCCATCATATCACTGGCTCAATCGTTAAAATGGCCGAAGATCGCGGTTTACAACTTAACGAATTAAAACTCGCCGATTTACAAAAAATTGAAAAGAAAATTACTAAAGATATTTTTAATTTTCTTGATGCTAAAAGTTCGATTGACTCAAGAACAAGTTATGGCGGAACCTCGCCAGTAATGGTTAAAAAACAAATTGATGAGGCGCAAAAATATTTAAAAAATCGCTAATTTTTAAATAAAATTTGTTAAAAATAATTTTACAAAAATTACAAAAAATTAAATTATGTTAAAAAATTTTACCAAAAAAATTTTCTTAAAAAATGTCTCTCAAATTCAAAAAATTTTGAAAAATAAATGTAAATTTTTAGCAGTTTTTTTTATGATTCTCAGCGTAATTTCTTGCGGAAAAAAATCTCCAATTGAAAAGCCCGATAACTATTCGCGCCCAGATTTATCAAATATTAGCGACGAGATTTAATAAAAATTTATTTATCATCATCGCCGAAATCTAAATCAGCAAATTTAGATCGCATAAAATATTCACCAATTAAAAAACAATTGACTCCAGCATTTCTAAAATTGTCAATTTCTTGCTTAGATTTAATGCCACTTTCACAAATTAAAATTCGATCTTTCGGCACATATTTTTTTAATTCCAAAGTGGTGTTTAAATCGATTTTCAAAGTTTTTAAATCGCGATTATTAACGCCGATAAGTTTTGATTTAAGCTTGAGCGCACGCTCTAATTCTTCGCGATTATGAACTTCAATTAAAACTGATAAACCAATGTCGAAAGCTACTTGCTCAAGCTCTCGCAATTTTTCATCATCAAGCATGGCGACGATTAATAAAATGCAATCCGCTCCAAGCATTTTAGCTTCGTAAATTTGATAAGAATCGACCATAAAATCTTTTCTTAAAAGTGGCAATGAGCAGGATTTTCTAGCCTCAAGCAAAAAATTATCATGGCTAAAAAAATATTTTTCATCGGTTAAAACTGAAATACAAGTGGCGCCGTTTTGTTCATAATTTTTTGCAACTTGCGCAACATCTAAATTAGGAACTATGATTCCGGCTGAAGGCGATCCGCGCTTTATTTCGCAAATCAAACCCAATTCATTATTGTCATTGCGATTTTTTAAAGCTTGATAAAAATCTTTCAAAGGCTCGCTGCACTTGGTTTTAGCGCATATTTCTTGCACTGAAAGATTTTTTTTACGATTACGAACTTCGATAATTTTATGTTGATATATTTCGTGAAGAATATTCATTTTAAACTAGATTTTTTTAGCAATTTT
>Ga0209443_1000140_pt1 | contig 47416 bp, 32 predicted proteins | sample LauGreBMM110DCMD_2_FD_187571 | JGI IMG/M metagenome (GOLD analysis project Ga0209443, IMG submission 187571) | Freshwater lake microbial communities from Lake Michigan, USA - Su13.BD.MM110.DCMD (SPAdes) (version 2) | ecosystem: Environmental > Aquatic > Freshwater > Lake | place: Lake Michigan... | reverse complement strand
CTTTTAATTCTGCCAACGTAAACAATAGCTTTAATTCTGCCGCCGTAAACCCACCAGCTTTTAATTCTGCCAACGTAAACAATAGCTTTAATTCTGCCAACGTAAAAGCAAGTTTTAATTGTGTTGGCGTAAACCCACCAGCTTTTAATTCTGCCAACGTAAACAATAGCTTTAATTCTGCCACCGAGTAATAATACCTAGATGGAATAGTAAATGGATAACTAAGAGCATTTGTTTGTTCGTCTAATATACAATTAACATCAGTTGTAGATATAGCTATTTCAGTGCCTAAATACGCAACAGTATCAGTTGTTGTAACCGCATACTTTATCTCACCAGGATAAGAACCGCCTACTTTTGTAACTGTATAATTTGTACCGTCACTAAATAATACGTCTGTGTAAAACCAGTTCTTTGGTCCACTAGCTGGTCCAGTTAATGTAATGATTGTTGTATTTGTGTTAGTATCCTTAAAAGAAATAGTACCTGAATTCCAGCCATCTCCAAACGTATCTCTATACCAAATGCGAACGAGTGATTGTCTAAAATCCGCTACCACAACCCCGGCATCTATACATTCTTGTACTGTTTTCCCTTGCGCCTTCAATAACTTAGCTGTCATATATAAATAATAAGACAATATATATTACTAAATTTTTGATTTAAAGTGCCGTTTTTATAATTTCATTATAATTATTCCATTTATTTTCTAATTTCATACCTTTCATAAATCCATATACATTGTAGTTTGCTACGAATTGGTTAAGGAAATGTTTAATCACAAAAATAAGACAAATGAATTTCAGAAGACATATAATATATTGTTAATAATAGTATTATAAATAAAATAAATTTCAATTAAAAATATTTTCATTTAATATCTTCTAATAGCTCGTTGGGCAGATTGACTCGCATTAGACTGGTCGCCGCCATATGACAAGTCATTATAATTATAATTAACAGCTTTTTGTTTCAAATATGTAATGTAATCAGAACTGTCGTAAACATACTTAACATTACAAGCTGCGGCAGGAATATTTCTAATCAACTGAAGACTATTATAGGTTGCGGATGGTGTACAAGAAATTGAAATTGCGCCTAAACGCTGCTTTAAACCTTTCAGACCTGGTCTACTTTGAACTGATTGGCAGCTACCTCCACACGAAAAATTTTCACGACTTAAAATATCTCCTGCATTATTAACCGCACGAAATGGTGTAGTTATTGTTTGTTTTAAATTATTACGCTTTAATTGACTACGATAATTTGTATTCCACGCGTTTTTTAAAGTAAAACGTATTTGTTCAAATTCAGAGTATCTTTTATCAACGCCTTGGATTGATTGAGGCATCCAGCCATTTATTGCGCCCCCTGGGTTCTTAGGGTTTTTTGCGAACTTTGAGAAAGCTACATTGCTTCCATTAAATGCGCTAGAATATCCAACTGATGTCGACATATATATAATACTATAGTAAAAAAGTTTTATAATTATAAAACTTTATCTAAACTTTTATAAGTTATGAAAAATATTTGGATAATATATAATGTTTAACTTTTTGATGTTAGTAAGCGCGATTGTATTTATATCAATCGATTTTGTTTATCTGAGTTTATTTAAAAGTTATTTTAATAATCAGATACAAAGCATACAGGGTTCGCAAATTCAAATTAATTTATTAGGCGCAGCGATTTGTTATATATTTTTGGTTGTTGGAATAAATTATTTTATAATTAAGCCAAAGAAAAGTGTTAGCGATGCTTTTTTATTAGGTTTAGTCATTTATGGAGTATATGAAACCACAAATTATTCGTTATTTAAAAAATGGTCCATATTAACTGTAATAATTGATACACTATGGGGAGGCGTCTTGTTTGCCTTAACAACTTATATTGTTAATATTTTGAGAACTATAATATAATTTACTCATGATTACAGGGTCCGAAAAAGAAATTTAAAAAGAATAATAGTATTCTTTATTATTAGTTGTATAATAAATAGGGCAACAAATATAAAGACGTAATTAATACAATTATATTAGTATTTGTGTTTTTATTTACAAGATAGGAAGCAATCAAACATGCCATTATCATCATGCCACTATCAGCTAAAATTGCTTTATAAGATACCTCAGTTGCGTAATCCTTGAATGTATCAAGCATTTTATTTACTCCTCTAGGTGTATTGGTGAAAAAAATAAAAAATAATATATCATGAACAATTTGTACTATTGTGGCGATAATAATAAACTTTAGTAGTGAAAAATTTTTAAATATGTAATAATAAATTGCTCTTGTAATAATTAATCCAATTAATATTATTAATACATCCGCAATAACAGCTGATAAATTATATTGTGAATACCATTTTTTTAAAACTTGTGACTTAATGACACCTGTGTTTAATAATAAAATTACAAATAAATCTGTAATTAAAACAGCGTTAAATAATGGTAAATAATCATTTATATTATTAAAATTTGCTATATTTTTTAACATATAATATATTAATGTATTATTATATTTTTATTTTATAATAGTTTCTTTTCATGAAATTATAAAATGAGAAAATTTTTAAAAATGTAAAAAAATGATTTATACAATTATTTATACAATTGTTAAAAAATACGTCGAAACTTACAAGGAGCTAACAATATTTCATAAAATATTTTTCTATTATTATTTGGAAAGTTTAACTAATTCAATAAATATTTTTGTAAAAAAAAGAATATTAACATAATGTAAATGAATTTTGCCATAGGTTTTAACTTGTTGAGTTTGTTTATTTTTGCGGCTTCACAACAACAAGTTGTTGCGCAAATTCAAAAGATTTTGGGTACTCTCAAAAAGGCTGGATGCGCAGTGTTGGTGCCATCACACCTAGAAATTATGATGTGTATGCACGGTAATCAATATGGTGCGTATTCTTCAAGTCCTAGATTGAACATTGTTTGTAATGCGTGTTTACCCTCTAAGCAGATATAATTTATTCAAATTATAAAATATTGTATTGATTTTATAATTTATTACACATTTTTCTACAAAGTGGAACACTAGAATTATTTATAAAAAAATTTGTAAATATATTTTATAGTCGAATGGTTTTTATAATCGTATGGTTGGCTTCGTATTAAATTTATAAATTAGTTTTCTGTAATTAATCTTGGCGCAATATTCATTGTATTTAATTCTTGAAATAATAGCTTACACGCGTAGGGAATTTCAACATAGGCAAAGTCCACGCGGTTATCACATGTTCTACAATGATGAATATGCATTTTGTCATTATATGAGGCAATCAACCCACATTTTTTACAAACAAACACTGAATATTTATCCGAAGCGTCATACATTCGACCTTTGGTAAATCTTGAAGCTCCATGTGATACCATACAATTATGCGATACAATACCGTTTGCTAAGAATGAATGTGTTTTATCAACTTCAATATCATATACAGGATGAACTCCTGCCGGTCTAATGTCAATGACTTTTAAATTCATTGTAGGAAGACCGTCGCATTCTCGTGAAACTCCATAACAGGAACTAACCCCTTGGTCTTCTGCGTCTTCTTCTACATCTTCTGCGTCTTCTTCTACATCTTCTGCGTCTTCTTCTACATCTTCTGTGTCTTCTTCTACATCTTGGTGTCGTTCTTCTTCTTCTTGTAAGAACCAATCCAATGCGCCAGTTTCTCTCAAATATTCTTCCGCGGTAGGGAAGGATTTATTCGCAAATTTACCAAATTTGGTTCCCTTTACTAAGTGGTCTGTAATATCATGAGTAGATGGAATAGCGTAATGATGAATTAATGGTTCTATTAGATGTAACTCTTTGACCGCCTGTTCAATGGCTTGTTTCGTATGAACAATTTTATTTGGATTCTCTTTCTTAATTTCACTAAAATGTGTAAGCTCATCTACTTTTTGAACAATCCAATTGTGTTGTCTTGTAACTTCATTTCTGAGACGTTTATAAGATACACCTGCCTCTAAACGTTGTGATTTATGACAGCAATAACGGAAACCAATTTTATCATGAAACTTTATAAGTTCATCAATATCTAAATGTAGAGTTGATTGATAATTTTTAGACATATCATCTTGAAGGGTTTTGCCTTTTGAATGACTTGTTTCTTTGAAATTTTGAATAGTAACTTTATTAATTTCAAATCTAGCTAGCAGCATTTTAATATCTTCCATCATTTTTTTAAGAGATTCCAGATGGATTTTGTTTTTGGTTTGTGAAAAGGAAATAGAAGACAGAATATCGCGCTTCCCTCTATGCATACCAAGAACACAAGTGTGACCATCACCTCCAAATAACCCACCAAGAAATTCACGAACAATTGGAAGAGGACAACTAGGGTCAAGAATAAATTCTGGAAGTTTTCCTGGTTGAACAACTTTTTTACCAATTAGAATACCGTCTAGTTGAACAATATGATTTAATAAAGCTGCTGGAATACGTACTTCATATAAGTTTTTAGATTTATAATTTGTTTGTTTTGTATTACATAGCAATTTCAAATCGTTTACAAAACTATTGACATCAATCATATGTCCTAAAAATACTGATGATGCATAACCATATTTATATTTTCCTATATGTCCGTCGGTTATTAAATAACCGATTAATTTTGCCAGGACAAGAGTTTTTTTATAATTTTCCATTGTATTCGTTTTAAATATCAAATCTCCTACTCGCAAATGCCAACCGGCACACCCTCTCATTTCCTCCTTAAAATCGGCAACAGGGTAAGTGACACTAGACTTTACTTTTTGTTTTCCAACTAGTAAATCCTTCGCTTTTATCCATTGATTATCAGAAGTAAGAATTGGGTGTTCTGGGGTACAAATATTTGTTCTACCATCTTCAAATGTCAATTGAACACATTCACGTTCGCCTTTGTAAAGAAACCCAGTTTGCTTAGATGGAACCATTTTATTTGTTTTTTCGTCCCAACCTAAAACTTCGTTTTCGCATGACGCCATATTTTGTATTAAAACGCTGAGACCATTTGTCGTAACAATTGGTGTATTTTTTGATTCGCAATCTCTCTCCATTTCTCCAAACCTTAATCCTCCATCTCTTGAACGACCTTCCGCAGGCTGTCTGGTAAGGTTCACCATGGGTCCAATAGAACGACTATGAGCTTTATCATTAACCATGTGCTTTAATCTCTGATAAAACACTGGTCCTATAAATACACTACACTCATGTTGCTCACCGGTCAGTCCATTATACATTAACTCGTTGCCATTCGATTCATAACCAAGTTTGAGTAGTTCTTTACAAATGTCTTTGATATCAAATTCTCCAAATGAAGTACCATCACCAAATAATCCGAGTTCTACTAAGACTTTACCAAGAACGGTTTCTTTCAACTGTCCAATAGTCATACGAGATGGAATCGCGTGCGGATTAATAATAATATCTGGTCTAACACCATTTGCGGTAAAAGGCATATCGCACTCTGGAATTATATTTCCAACGGTTCCTTTCTGACCATGTCTCGAGCTAAATTTATCACCAATGACAGGTTTTCTCACGGTGCGAATTCGCACTTTGGCAAAATTATAGCCTTCGCCATTTCTGTCAATATAGTTTTTATCAATATAACACTCCTCCGTAGTTTTATGTAACTTACTTTGGTCTTCATATTTAATTACTTTTGTGTGGTCATTTCTATTTTCCTTAATAGGCGTTACTTTGGAAATAATAATGTCGCGGTTTTCTACTAATGTGTTTTCGGGAATCACTCCCTTTGAATTCACCTTATTATAATTACCCATTTTCATGCTTTTCGTTTTCGTGGCATCTGGTTTACACCTTATTTCTTCATCGCCGTTAATTTTTTGTTTGTCTTCATCTTTTTCTGTATGATAAACAGTTACCAATGCCATTCCGCGGTCAATCGAACCTTGGTTTATAAGCAACGAATCTTCTTGATTATAACCCGTATGTGTCATAATGGCAACAATTACTTGAGTCCCGGATGGTATTTTATTCAGCTGAATCATATTCATAATTCTTGTATCCACAAGAGGTCTCATTGGGTAATTCAGAACGTATGCGGTTTTATCCATTCTATTTTCATAATTGGTAACATACACTCCCATAGCTTGCTTCCCCTGAGCACAATTACTAGATAATATTCCACCTGTAGTAATAAAACTATGATTTTCTGATTCAACGGTAATATCAGCAACTAATCTATCTGAAACTTTGGTTATTTGATAAACAACATCATATATAATTTTATTTTCTTTTAATATTGCTATAAATGTGTAATGTATTTTCATATTTTTGACTTCACACCAACCATCTAGTGTCATAAATTTATGGTCGTCTGTAGCAATAATTTTTTTACCTTGTCTTAAACAAATTTCAAAAACAGGATTATTGTTAGGAATAATGAAATGATTTACTACTCTTGTGTTAGATAATTCTGATGGATTTATAGGATTAAAACATATCACTTCGTCTCCTATTTTTATATCTTTTATTGGCACTTTACTTCCGTTGCTTAATAAAACCGTTTCATTTAAGTCTAAACATTGATACGTGTTCCTCGGCGATTGATTATGTTCCGGGAATGGAATACATGATGCAAGGACTCCGAAAATGGTTGAAGGATGAATTTCACAATGGGTAAATTTGTGAATTTCTTCGCCATTGGAAATAATATCCTTTGGTTTTGTAGCGATTAAACACCAACTTTGCTCTTCAGGGTCAATGTATTCTAATATGGAATCCTCTAATGTTGAGCTTGTCAGTAAGTTATCCCAATTTAGTTCATGATTATTTAATTTATCAATAATAGTTTTATTAATGAGAATATTTTTATTTTTTACGCGAAGAAGTGGCCTAGTCAATCTTCCACTATCATTGCAAACGCGAATTTCTTTCATTTTGTAATCAAATATAATCGAAGTGTAAATATTAATTATACCCTTAAACTTTTTCTCTTTTAACTCTAAGTATAATTGTTCGGGGTCATCACTAACTCCAACCCAACAACCGTTAATGAATACCTTTACTTTTTCATACATATCGATAACCGTTAATTGGTCATCATCAATTTTAGTTATGTTAGGAATAATGTACTCATAAAGAGGCAATGAATTCGAGTAAATTGAAATATGAGACATGTAGCTCAAGTTTTTTACTATACCAACGGATTGCCCTTCAGGAGTATTGTGAACAACTAGACCATCTTTAAGGCAGAACCGTCCGCGTTTATCGTGGAGTTGCCAACCTACATAGGGTGCGACTCCTACTTCAACTAAACTAAATTTGCTGCACATAAAAGAGTTGCTTCTTACAATTTGTGTTTTATTTTCTATAGGCGCTAACTTTTTACGCGGAAGAAGTGTTGGAATTTCACATATTTTATCTCCTGTAATTGTCAATTCTTTATATGTACTATACTTTTTTTCTCCAGTTTTATTATCTTTCCATTGACTTATTCCTTCTCTAACTCCGCAGGAAAAGCCAAGCGACATTGCCAGAGTATAGGCATCATTAATTATTCTATAATTTGCGGGTCCTTGACAAATGCGTATTTCATGACCATTAGCGCGAACAGAACCATCCGTATCTACCAGTCCGGCTAAAAGTTTTAATCTTGTTTCTCTATCATTTGTAATATATTCATTTGGAATATGTTTGTTCTTCAAGAGATTGTATTTGCGAAGGTATTTTTTAAGAGGGGCTTCTTCTACTCTATTACAAATTCCCTCAGCTGACGCAGCTTCATTTTTCTTTGAAACAATAGAGAAACTGTATCTCTTGCCTTTTTTAATATGCGCCCCATTTTCTTCAGCCCATTTTTCCCAATAAGATAAAGTCTCTAAATCAGTCTTGTACTTCAGCGCAAATCCAGTACCATCACTTAGACCATCACCTAACCACATGCCGAGCAAATAAGGGTCCATTTCTACATCTTTTTTCCCCCAATGAATTCCTGCCGTTTTGAATAAAACTAAATTATCTTTGGTTTTTTTATTTAGTTTTAAATAATTTTCAATAGTAATGTCTATCGTATCATCATCATTCAAACTATTCGCAAAATCTTCCGCTTCTTTCAAAGAGTTAAAATATTTTTCTTGAAATTTTACTTCTTCGCGATTAAGAAATTCTACAATATGAGTATGCTTTCTATCTTTTCTATTTGAATTTCTAATAACTTTGTGTCCGCGTATTTTAAGTGTAAGAATGTGATTATCCGTTACTCTATGTTTCATAAAATTGTTTTTGTCAGGAATAACATCATACATATTCTTCAATCCAGAACAGGTGGTGCGAACTGTTGTTGAATTACCATTATCATCAACTAAAACATCTCCGATTATTATATCCCCCGCACGTTTAGAAGTTCCGTCCCACATGAAAATTTGTGTTTCAGGGTCAAAACATTCTGCCGGACATAAGAAACCCCAAGACGTGTTATGCAGCTTACGCGGAGGAATTAACTTTCCACTTTTATCTGTTGGCGTAGAAATTCTTCTGGCATGACTTAAACTGGAGACATAATTAAGCCTATTCAGTACTTGAGCTACACCAACTTTATTAGAATTCGTATGCTTAATACCAAAATCGCCTGTTGATAGAGCACGTTTTAATCCATTTTCAATCGTAGTCGATTTTATAATTTTATAAATATTTGTTAAGTTGACAATATTTTCGTAATCATCTGTAGATTTCCAAGAACCGGTGTTAATTTCTCTTATAATTTGCTTTTCCATATCTTTAACAAGCTTGTTGAAGTAATTACGAAACAAATTATTAAGAAGTGTCCCTGTCAAATCAACTCGTTTGTTGACGTATGAGTCTCTGTCATCTTGCTTAATAATTTCAAATGATGCCAAAAGCAACTTATTCGTCATATATCCGAGAAAGTGAATCTTTTGTACTAGGTTATGACAATGAGGAAACAAGTCGTTGTTCAAAATATCTAATGTGAATTCATGCTTTTTCTTAGCTCCAGTTTCTTTATCCATATTGATTGGAGTATACATAACAAAGCTTGTAATAAATTTTATACACTCTTCTTGCGTTAAATGTTTATTGGCTTCGATAATGGAAGCTTGTAATGCCTCTAACATCGGTTTGGTTTTTTCATTTGAAATATCAAGTAATATTTTTTCGCATATGTCTTTATCCGCAATTACACCTAATGCCCTGAATACAATAAATAATGGGACTGGCTGCTTAACTCTTGGCAATTGAATAGTTATTGCGTTACCAAACCCATTATTTTTCGAACTAATCATCATATTTATTTGCTTAGGAGAAATACACTTAAAGTCGGGTACCGATTTGATTTCTGCCGACCATGTATATTTAGTGTTGTTTTTTGATACATTAAAACAATATACGCGATTTTCGGCCGCGCGTTCTTGACCTAAAACGGTTTTCTCAGAGCCATTAATAATAAAGTATCCACCGGCATCAAATTTACACTCGCCAGTTTGGGTATTCTCAAAGTGCTTGTACTGGCTAAGAACACAAATATTTGACTTCAACATAATTGGTAACTTGCCAATATGAATCTTAGGAATAGTTTTATAAAATGTTTGAGTATTTTCTAGATTTGGTCCGCTGCGCACGACATATTTTATATTAATATCAATTGTAGTAGATGAGGCATAAGTGAAATTTCTCAGTCTTGCCTCTTGAGGAAACATTAATTTGATGGCACCATTATTCTCGTGAATCTGTGGTCTATAAATATGAAAATTTTCAAAAGTAATGAATACCTCTAGTGAATGTTTTTTTGACACCGGGTCAAAATCTTGTTCAGATGCTATATGAACAGGATTAAACATTTCAATCGTTTTTATAATTTGATATCCCACGAAATTATTATATGATTCTAATTGATGTCTAACAAAACGCTCAAGATGCTGACCTCTAAAATAGCTGTCAATAATATCCCACGGAGTCTCGATGTACTGGTCATTCTCAATATCAAAGGTTTCTTCTTTATTGGTATTGGTATTAGTATTGTTAATAGAACTCATGGTTGTATTTTCTTTCGCTATCTTATTTGACATCATAATTTCAGTTATTTTATATTTCAATTTAATTTTAAATTGTTTTAATAATATATTAATTATTTCTTTGTCGTATTTTACTTTGAATTACCAGTGTAATTTAATAATTTTAAAACTTTTTACACTAAATTTTAATATTAATAATTGAAATAATATAAATGTACTTTTGTAATAAAATACAATGTTAAATAAACGTAAAATAAGAAATATAGACCCAAAAAGACTTAGTGAGTATAATAAGTTTTTATCTACATTAGACAACAAAACAGATTCCGTAAATAAGGTTAAAAATAATATATATATTAAACACGAAGATAAGACAACCGCAGACGAAGATAAGACAAAGACAGACGAAGATATTAAAAACGATATAAATAAAATAATTGAAGATATTGAAAATAAAATTTTACTTAATAATTTATCTTCGTTTCAGTTTACAGGTCAAAATGAGAATGATAGACTTTTACCTGAGGACCCTAATTATTACAAGGAATTTATCTACAAAAAGAAGAATGGTATTGATGAAATAAATGGGACTCGTCGCCGTAAAAAAAATGAACTAAAAATACATGTCGCAACAGAAAAAATAACGAAAATTAAAGAGACGATTCATATAGAAACAGAAATAAATAATATTTCTGATATTTTGACACTAATTGATACATATAAAGTAGACCCGACCATTAAATATAATATCAATATAAACGCACTACACAATATTAAAGAACCCCTTATTGAGTTAGATAATATGATTGGAATGAAAGATTTAAAAATGAACATTGTAGACCAAATTTTATATTTTACCCAAGAACTTCATAAAAATAAGAATTCAAGCGGCGATTTTATGCACACTGTAATTTATGGACCTCCCGGAACAGGAAAAACTGAAATAGCAAAAATAATAGGAAAAATATATAGTAAAATTGGTATTTTAAAAACAGGTACATTTAAAAAAGTTACTAGAAGCGACCTAGTTGCGGGTTACTTAGGTCAAACAGCTTTAAAAACCCAAGAAGTTATAAAAGACGCATTAGGCGGAGTTTTATTTATTGACGAAGCATACGCATTAGGAACCCCAGATAAAAGGGATAGTTTTTCAAAAGAATGCATTGATACATTATGCGAAGCGTTGAGCGACAATAAAGATAACTTAATGGTAATCATTGCCGGTTATGAAAACGAATTAAAAGAGTGTTTTTTCAATTACAACCAAGGATTAGATTCCAGGTTTTCCTGGCGTTTTAAAACAGACGAATATTCAGGAGAAGATTTACATAATATTTTTTTAAAGAAAGTAAATGAAATTGGTTGGGAAGTTCATGAAAATTCAAACATATCGGCAGATTGGTTTAATAAAAACAAGGAATATTTCAAATTTTATGGAAGAGATATTGAAACAATATTATCTAAGACAAAAATCTCTCACAGTAGAAGGGTTTTTTGTAAACCAATTGATGAAAAGAAAAAAATAACATTGAACGATTTAGAAAAAGGACTTGCCTCTTTTCTTAAGAATGATGATATAAAAAGTAGGAAAGATGCCGAAAATTTAAAAAAACAAATATTTACTTCAATGTATTGTTAATAATGTGTAATTATAATTTATTTATTTTTGTTTATTATTATATTAATGTCTAATAAAACTATTTCAATTAATCCATCTTTATTTAGCATTGGAGGAAGCAAAACCAAAAAAAATAAAGAGAAAAAAGAAAAAACTAATATTAAACCACTAATATCCCCTAATATTTTAAAAAATAAATTATTAAAAAGAATTAAAGAACATAAAAATAAAGAACAACAAAATACAAATAAAGACACCGGAAATACAGAACAACAAAATAATAAAACAGGAAATACAAATAAAGAACATGGAAACACAAATAAAGACACTGGAAATGAAAATAAAACAGGAAATACAGATAAAGACAATGAAAATAATAAAAATGACGAGTTTAAAAATTACAGTGATGAGTTTAATGATTCTATTAATTATTTACAAACTTTATCAAAACAAAGAAAAATAAATAAGGATAAGGAAAATTACGAATTAAATAAAATTAAAAGACAAGAAGAGATAGAAAAAAAAACAGTAAAAAACTATAATTCCATGAATTCATATCCCATTGTAAATATTAATTTACCTGAAGATTTATTTTCAGTAAATACGGAAAACATTATTTCTTCAAATAATGCCGAACCACTGACGCTGAAATCTTATAATGCCCACGATTCTGTACCTTATGGAGTTCTAAAAGGCGGTATTAAACCGACATATAGAAACTGGAATAAAACACAACGAAATTTAGAAGTTACCGACCCAAATTCCTCGTTATTAATTCAAGGTGGTATTGATACAGTAAAAACGAATAGAGAAAATAGATTAAATAATTTAAGAGAAAAATTAAAACAAAAAAAACTGAATGAACCGCAAAATAACGATTTAATGATGACTGCCAATTTAATTCAAAAACCAAAAACAGAAGAAAACTTAACTTCATCTATAAATCTTCGAGTGAATGAGACCCCTATAATAAATAATACTAATACTAATACTAATACTAATACTAATACTAATACTAATACCAATACCTATATTAATACTAATATTAACAACAATAATAATAAAAATATTAAAATTAAAAGAACTATTAAAAGAACATATACATTAGGCAAATCCAAATTGAAAAAAAGTGTAGCTGTTTTAATTAAAGATAGAAACACAAGGAAAAAAGTATTGGCGGCACAAAAAGATTTAAAAAAAAAAACAATTAACGATGTAAAAAGTTACTTGAGAGACCACAATTTAATTAAAATAGGTAGCAACGCACCAAACGATGTTATACGAAAAATGTATGAATCCGCCATGTTATCAGGAGAAATTACAAATACAAACCCAGAAACATTACTACACAATTTAAGCAAGAACGAAAATTTCGTTTAATAATATTATCTTGCATTAGTTTAATATGGAAACAACCAAAAATGAAATGCCTCCGTATGCAAGGGCTTTTTTTAATAAATTAAGCAATTATTTAGATAACAAATTTTATTTTTTTGGTAGCATTCAGCGAAGTGATTATTTTCCAAAATCAAGTGACATAGACACCGATTTATTTACAGACAACGAATCTAGCACTATTTTAAAATTACAAAACTTTTTAGGTGTAAAAAAATACGAGTTTCGCAGATTTGTATATAAATTACATAAAACAAATAAGCTTGTTCGTGGTCACAAAGTGAAATATTTAGACCCAGACAATCACTTTACGGCTGAGATATCTATTTATAATGAAAAAGATAAAGAGGATGTTTTAATAGAGCATAATTCAAAAATGGTATTACCTTTTTATATATCGTGTTTGTTAATTATATTAAAAACACTCTATTATAATGTTGGAATTATCCCAAATGACATGTACATTTATTTTAAAAAAAAAATAATGAATAATATGGTAGAAGGTGAAGACATCGAGTTTGTAGGAATTGACATCATAGAAGACCAACATTTTAAAAAAAAATATAGCTATTTAAAATTATAATTAAATAATAAATTAAATGTTATTAAAGGTTTAAAGATATAAATATATAATGGCGCTTATTAAGGAATATTTTGAATTAACAAAAAAATATCAAGATGAATATGGAGAAAATACAATATTATTAATGCAGGTCGGTTCGTTTTTTGAAGTTTATGGTATTCATAGTGAAAAAAATGGTTGTATTACTGGAAGCAAGATTATAGCCTTCTCTCAAATTTGCGAATTAAACATAGTTGAAAAAAATACTTGCGTTGGAAAAGACAATGTCATGATGGCAGGGTTTAAAGATATGCAAATTGAAAAATATATAAAAAAAATTCAGGAGGCAGGTTATACTGTGGTTGTTTATGTTCAAGATGAGGCAGTAAAAAATACTACACGCAGTCTAGGTGGTATATTCTCTCCAGGAACATATTTTCAACCAGAATCTCAAAATTTAACCAACTCTATAACTTGTATTTGGATAGATTTAATAGAAAATAAGGTTTTAATGAAAGGCAAATTTGTAGTAGTTGGTGTGGCAAATATTGATATTTATACTGGAAAAACTAGTATATTTCAATTTAAAGAAACGTATATTAATAATCCAACCACGTATGATGAACTAGAAAGGTTTATTTCTATTTATAATCCAAGTGAAGTATTATTGATAACTAACTTGCCAGACGAAAAAGAAATGGACTATATTATTAGTTACGCTGGAATAAGCAGTAGTTTGATTCATAAGATTCATATTACAGACAATAATACAAAAAATGACAATAATAATACAAATGACAATAATAATACAAAAAATGATAATGAAAAAATGAAAAGAATTAAAAATTGTGAAAAACAATCTTATCAAAAAGAAATTCTTTCAAGGTTTTACAAATTTGATGACTATAATGTATTCGTTCAAAATTTTTATGAAAATAACGTGGCAACTCAATCATTTTGTTATTTATTAGATTTTGTTTATCAACATAATCCTCATCTTGTAAATAAACTTTCAGAACCTATTTTTGAAAGTTGTTCAATGCGGCTGTCTTTAGCTAACCACTCCTTAAAACAATTAAATATTATTAATGATGGAAATGTAAAAGCCAGCAAATATTCGTGTGTCTCTCAGTTACTAAACAACTGTCAAACCCCTATGGGGAAAAGAAAATTCCTCTACAATATTTTAAATCCGGTTTGCGACGAAGAATATTTACAAAGAGAATACGACATTACTGAATACTACTTATCAGAATTAGAAAAATACAATAATTTATATAAAATGAAATTATCTTCCATAAAAGACTTATCCAAATGGGAACGCCTAATATTTTTGAAAAAAATATCTCCCAAGTCCTTTTATAGCTTACATAATAACATAAAAGTAATCAAGGAAATTTACAATAGTATAAAAAATGACCATACATTAATTCGTTATTTCAATGTATTTGAACCGAATATTTTGTCTATTGAAACCTACTGCGATGAATTATTAGGTTTTATTAATAGTAACATTGATATTGAAATCGCAAAAGACATTGACCAACATCAAAATTTTGAAACAAATTTTATTAAATTAGGGGTTGATGATGAACTGGATAAAAAAACAGATACATTACGTGACTCTGAAATAAAATTGGAAGAAATTCGTATTTATTTAAGTAGTTTAATTGAAAACAAGGAAAAGAAATCATCTAAGACTAGCGACTATGTAAAAATACATGAAACCGAAAAAAACAATTTTAGTCTTTTAAGTACAAGCAGACGTTGTAAAATACTTCAGGACTCACTCCCTAGTAATGAAGCAACAACAAGTATATCCTTTATTTCAAACGGTACAAAAAAAATGTTTGACTTTAAGCTTTCAAAGAGCTTATTTATTTTTGAAAAGCAGTCAGCTTCTAATAATTATATCGTAAATGAGCAAATTAATGTCTTGTGTAAAACTATTTCTTCCATAAAAATTTCCATGAAGGATTTAATAACATTGGTTTATAATAAATTTGTAGTTAAAATAGAAAGTTATCAAACAAAACTAGAAAGTATTACTAATTTTATTACGTTAATCGATTTGTTACATACAAAAAGTTCTATTGCCAGGAGTTTTAATTATTGCAAGCCTAATATTGTTAAATCAGAAAAATCATTTGTGGATGCTAAGAAGCTAAGACATTGTTTAATCGAACAGTTTCAAACAAACGAAATTTACGTGACAAATGATATTATTTTAGGAGACAATAACACTGATGGTATGCTTCTTTACGGTACAAATGCCGTTGGAAAAACAAGTTTTATACGAGCCTTAGGCATCGCAGTTATACTTGCGCAGGCTGGCCTCTACGTGCCTTGTTCAGAGTTTAATTTCAAGCCATATAAATACATATTTACACGTATAATAGGCAATGATAATATATTCAAAGGTCTTTCCACGTTTGCCGTAGAAATGTCCGAGTTGCGCACCATTTTACGTCTTATGAATGAAAATAGTTTGGTTTTAGGTGACGAGTTATGCTCTGGGACAGAAACCATGAGTGCCATAAGCATTTTTATTGCAGGAATTCAGCAACTGCATAAATGCGGTAGTAGTTTTATATTTGCCACGCATCTTCACGAAATTGTAGACTTTGAAGAAATTACTTGCCTGAACAAAGTAGTCCAAAAACATATGTCGGTTGTTTATGATAAAGAAAATGACATGCTTGTTTACGACAGAAAGTTGAGAGAAGGTCCGGGAAGCAATATGTATGGTCTGGAGGTTTGTAAGTCATTAAACTTACCAGATGAGTTTATACGTGCAGCTTTTGAAATCAGAATGAAATATAGTCCTGAAAATGGTGGGCTACTTTCACAAAAGTCATCTCATTTTAATTCAAAAAAAATAGTTAGTATCTGTGAGATGTGTGAAAAAACACAAGCTAAAGAAGTACATCATTTGCAACACCAATCCACCGCTAATGTTGATGGATTAATAACTAGTTGTGATGGCGTTTTTCATAAAAATAATTTAGCAAACTTGATGTCTCTATGTGAGTCCTGTCATAACGAAATACATAAAAAAAATGTAAAAGGTAGTAGACGCGTTAAAACTACCAGTGGATATAAAATTCAAGAAATTTAATATATTTATATATAAATGTTAGGAGGCATGAATCATCAGGGACCAATAATTACTGATTATAGTCCTATTAGTTCAAAAGGAGGCGCAAAAAGAAAGAAAACAAGAAGAACCCGGAAAACCAGAACTAGAAAAACAAGAACCAGGAAAACAAGAACTAGAAGATATCGTTAAATTATAAATCGAATGTATTTTATAATTTACCTAATTTAGTGTTTGCGGGATTTTTTAGAACGCTTTGAGCGTCTACGTTTTGTTACACCTTTAGCAACTCCTTTTACACCTTTAACCCCGAGGTCAAACCCAGAGGCTAGCGTTCCATACACAGTGGAAAACCCTTTTTCAACCACAGGAGCCGATTTTACAGCGACACCTTTAGCTACACTACCTATTTTTGTTAACCCTTTACCGACAACTGGAACGGCCATTTCTGAGGTTTTTGTTATTTGTTTTAAAATACTGGATGTTCTATTTCTACGCGACTTTGCCATATAAAATATACATATAAAATATTTATAATTTATATATTAAAATGAAAGAAAACGAGTTAAAAAAATTGGCTAAATGTTTTTTTTATATTTTGTTATTTCTTTCGTTAGTCTTATTTCTTTACACAATTGTAACAAATTTAAGCACAAAACCCCAACACAAGAATGGGTTTCAAAATATAACGTTAGAAGGTCTCGCGAATAATAATCCTATAGCAACAGATAATACCTCTATTATTGTAAATAAAAGTGACGCATTTTGTGAAAATCACAGAGGTTCAAGCCATATATTAGAAGAATCTTGTGGAAAATTAACACAAGGTAACTGTAATTCTACTTCTTGTTGTGTTTGGACTAGTAATAATAAATGTGTTGCCGGAAAAGTGGACGGACCTACATTTAATACTGATGATAATGGTAAAACAAAAAATTTAGACTATTATTATTATAAAAATAAATGTTATGGAGCTAAATGTCCTCCTACATAGAATTTGTATATGTTTAGGATTTACGAATATTTTTAGAACCTAGTTGTATTATATTATTAGTTGTATTATATTATATATTTATCAGAGGGTTTTTTATATAAGCTAATATTAATTATGTCTCAACTAGTCGACCCATTTAATGTAAATTTTAGAGCTAAGGGAGTAGAATCTAATGGACAATGGACAACCGCATTCTCAGGGACAACCGCAATTCAATCGCCTTTAATACAAAATTGGTCTTCTGTGGCAGTTAGTAGTGATGGTAGATTTGTTATTGCCTGTGTAAATGGCGGACAAATATATACATCTTCTGACTATGGGTATAGCATGGTACCAGATACAACTGTCCCTCCCGATGCATGGTCTGGTGTTACAATTTCGAGTGACTCAACACAAGCAGCCGCTTGTGTAAACGACGGCGGTATATACACCGCAACTTTAAGTGGAACTAATTGGAGTTGGACAAAGCAAACAGATGCCCCAACACCTGCTTATTGGTCGTCCATTACATTTGGTGAGAGTACAAGCATTGCCGCATGTATATATAGCGGTGATATATATATAGGTACTTATAGTACAAATAATTCCGAATGGAGTTGGACACAACAAACAAGTATTTCACTTGCTGGTTGGTCTTCTATATCATATTCAGGTATTTCAAATAATTTTTTTGCCTGTGTAAATGAAGGTGATATATATACCGGAAATAACAATGTTTGGTCGGCAACATCAGCTGGAACAAAGAGTTGGTCATCTATTGCCTCAAATACTTCTGGAACTACAAGAGTATTTGCCTGTGTAAATGTTGGTGGTATATTTATAGGCACTTATACTTCTGAATGGTCTTGGATACAATCAAATGCCTCGAGTTTGGCCTGGTCATCTATTGCCTGTAATAGCACTGGACAATATGTAGTTGCCTGTGTAAATGGAGGGGGGATATATTGTTCCCTTGATTATGGAATGAATTGGCAGGAACAGGTTAATGGACCAACGAATTCACTATGGTCATGTGTTGCCTCAGATAGCACCGGGACATTTTTAGTTGGCGCTATTAGCGGTGGCTATATTTATATATCTCCCTATTTTCAGGGAACCCAATGGCAAAGTTCTTACAATAAACCAGATTTTTCATGGACATGTGTTGCGTCTGATGACACTGGAAAAAACCTAATTGCTTGCGCGAATAATACGCTAGGTTATTTTTCTAATAGTAAGGGTGTATACACATCCAATGATTACGGAATATCCTGGAACAGTATCCCCGACCTAAGTGACCAAAGTTTTATTTCGGTCGCGACGAATAAAGATGGAACTGTTTTGGCAGCTTGTTCAAATACTCTTTCTTCTGATGGTGTATACTACGTATATATTTATAGAAATGGAGGAAATTGGGAAAAACAATCTAGTGCCTCTGGTACTACATTTTCATTTATAACATTAGATGGTAGTGGAAATTATGCGGCCGTTGTTAATGATATGGGTGTTGGTGTAAATATTGGTTATTATAATGATAATAGTTGGTCTTGGACTACACAAAATGTTCCTAGTGTTGTTTGGACAACAATAAAGTATTCTGGCGATTCAACAAAAATTTATGCTGCTGGAGTTCAAAGCGAAACCAAAGGAATATTATGGTGTGGAACTAAACAACCAGATTCTAATAATTATACATGGAAAACATTATATAATGATAGTTTTATTGTATATGCAAATATAGCGTGTTCATACGATGGTATGCATGTAGCAGCAACTAGTATAGGGTTAAATCCTACTACTACGAGTAATAACACATCTTATGTGTGGGTATCTGAAGATTATGGAAATACGTTTAACCCAGTATTGTCATCCGAATCTAATGTTTCCGGTGGGGTGGGATACGTCGGAATAACAATGGATACAACTGGTCAAAAAATGGCTGTCACTTTTTATACTAATCTACTTCAACCTAATAGTAGTACTCCTCTTGTACCAAGTTGTATATATATATCTACTGATTTTGGTGTAAATTGGGTTGCCCAAACTCAGGGCTTACCTACAACAAATAATGCCTGGTATTCAATATCATGTAATACAAATATGGATAAATTAATTATATGTGCTATTGCGATTGCTTCTACCCAATACATTCCTTCAGGTTATCCTTCAAGTCTAGGAATATACACATCGTTTATATCCGAAACAAGTTGGACTCCACAACTTAATGCCTTGCCATCAAAAAATGTTTTTTCAAAACTAACCTCCTCAAGTGACGGAAAATATTTAGCAGTTGTTGCAGAGAACAACTCTACTAATAATAATTATGGAGGCATATGGATATCTAGTGATTCTGGAGATACTTGGATACAGTCTACTGCGGGTAATCTTTGGTGGAACGCAATAGCCTCAGATAATACTGGACAATATTTAGTTGCTGGCGTATATGATTATGGTCAGCTATACACATCATCAAACTATGGTTATTCTTGGACTGTTTCGGCGTCTTCTCCAACTAATAGGTGGGATGCTATATCATTTTCTTGTAATAGTGATTCTAATTCAACCAGTCAATATGTATATGCCCAAGTGGATGGAGGTTATATATATTATTCATCTGATAGAGGAATTACTTGGAACCAGTTATCAACAAACATAGGGGGGTTTTGGTCTAACGGTATCGCGTCATCGAGTGATGGTTCAACCGCATATGCCGGTAGTAATTACGGCGCATATGATAGTAACACTGTCGGAATTTGGAAATCAAGTAATTATGGAGCAAATTTTAGTCAGGTATTTAGTACAGCAGGCGTTTGGAATTACATTGCAACAGATTCAACTGGGAAATATGTAGTGGCTGTAAACATATATGTTGGAATATATTTTTCTTCAGACAATGGTTCTAGTTGGAACCAAATACTATCACAAAATAAATTTTGGAACGCAATAACATTAGTAAAAAACGATGAAACCTTATTAGTAAATGCTATTTGTAGTTATGGGTTAATATATAGCGGTACTTGTGCTATTTCTAGTATTACAACAGGAACACCAACAGGAACAGGAACTTGGACATGGACATTTCATTCGGCTACTACTGACGGTGGAGTATTACCAGCTACAATTTGGAATGATATACATGCGTCAAGTGATGGTACCATGTTAGTTATTTGTTCAACAACTGGTGGAATATGGACCTCATCTGATTCAGGAGTAACTTGGTCACAAAGTACATTAGCTAATACTTATTATAAAACGGCAATAACAAGTTCAAGTACAGGCCAAAATCTCGCTGCCATTATAAATAATGGTCCTATTTATACATCTTCTAACTATGGCTTAAACTGGTTTCCACTCTCATCTAGTAGTTTACCGTCATATAATTTATATAATTCATATAATTGGTATTCTATAACATCGTCCATTACTGGACAATATATAGTTGCTTCTACAACCGTTGGCGAAATTTATGTTTCTAGTAATTATTGTCAATCATGGTCAAAAACAATAATAGGCGCTAATCCAGTCGTTTCAATATCCAGTTCTGGTCAATATATAGTAGCAGCTAGTAATCTGGGTTCAATATATTTTTCCTCAAACTTTGGTTCCAGTTGGGCTCAGTTAACAGAAGAAGCAAATGATTTACCATCAGTATCAGAAGCTTGGTCCGCTATAGCGATGTCATCATCAGGTCAATATATGGTTGCCGCAATAAATGGTGGTACAATATATATATCCTCAAACTTTGGTTCAACTTGGACTCCGGTATCAACAACCTCATCAAATTGGTCGTCAATAGCAATCTCAGATTCTGGACAAAATATAGTCGCCTCAATATACAATGGCGCAATATATATTTCCTCAGACTATGGTTCAACTTGGGCTCCGGCTACATCAGAATCAAAATGGACCTCAGTGGCAATCTCGGGAACTGGTCAATATATAGTGGCAACAATAGATGGCGGTAGCATATGGGGTTCAGCTAACTATGGTACAGATTGGTATCAAATATATCCAACAACCCAGTCGACATACGATTTGATAGCAATTACATCCTCCACTTCAGGACAATACTTGGCAGCTATTACTCCAAATGGCGCCATATGCATTTATTCTAATTTTATGGATATTGGAAATATTTTAGGGTCTTTAATTAATGAATTACAAATACAATTACAAAATAACCAGACGCAATTACAATTACAAAATATAACGCCGACAGGTAGTATTATGGCTTTTGGAGGAACAACCGACCCGATTGGTTGGGTAATAATGAATGGAGTTCCAAGGAATAATAATGGACAATATAATAATTTACTTTTAATGGGTATTGGAACCCTAAATTCAGATAATGCATATTTACCACCTAATTATAGTGGAGCATTTTTAAGAGGTACTGGAACGACGATTGAAGGTTATTCTGGCCCAGACATTAATACATCTCAATCGATGGGTATAATGCAACATAATCATTCTATTTATGACCCAGGACACACCCATACGGATTCTGGTCATTCTCACGGAATAACTGTAACGAGAACTTATGATCCGGATGTTAGTGCTGCTAATACTGCAATTGCAAATATGTGGAATGACCACCAACCAATAATCCCCGTAAATACATATACAGCTTACGCAAATATATCTAGTAATTATAGTAATGTTTCTGTGACAACCAATAGCGTTAGCTCTACCGCCGGTTATAATGTAACTGAAACACGTCCTTATAATTTTGGCGTAAACTGGATAGTAAAGTTATAGATAAAAAGGTTAAAAATGTTTACACTTTCTTTCTTATTCAAACTTATAATTTTATTAAAATAAAAAATTGATTTAAAATTATAAAGAATATAGAAATAATATACTAATTAATATATAAGAGATGATAATCCCAATTAAATGTTTCAGCTGTGGCATGGTTATTGCCGATAAATATAGATTTTATGTTGAAGAAGTGCGTAAAAAGAAATTGGCGAAAACAGGAAATGATAAATCAATAAACATTGATAAGGTTCTTTATTTAACAAAAGAGTTTCACGACAAAACTCCTGAAGGTGAGGTTCTTGATGAATTAGGAATGACCAAAATGTGTTGTCGAAGACATTTCTTAACACATGTTGATATTGAATAAATTTCTTGTTATAATATATAAAATGGGTAAAACAAGGCGTTCTAAAAAGATTTCTAGAAGAAATCAAAAACTCTATAAAATGAAAGGTTGCTCAAAAAAATATTTAGGTGGAAATAAAATTAGTGTTGATTTAGCATATCCTTCAAATAATGCTTATAGCGTACCAAATCCTTATTTAGCTTACACAGGCACGGGTGGCTCCAGTTGTTCATCGGTTACTCAGTCCGCAAATTTAGCATATCCGCAAAATACAAATGGTTCAAACCCTGCCTATCCCTCAACTGGACCTTCCTCTACAGGTTATGATTTTTTAAATCCACAAGGTTCTCAACAAGGAGGCGCCCAAATGGGAGGTAATTGTGGATGCGGTATTCCACAAATGGGCGGCATGTCCCACCGTAGAGCTTGTAAATGTAGCAATTGCAAAACTAACAAAAGGGGTGGTTCTGGAAACAACGGCATTCCTTATCCTAATGGTTTAGTTGGCAAACCATGGACCCCAGCTATCGGAGGCTGGCCTGGAGTTAGAGATGTTGCCGGAGATAGTAACCATTTGGCGCAAAATACATATGACACAGATGTTCAACGAGCGATTATTAGTACAGGTTCAAGTAACCCGTATACTATTGGTGGAAAAAAAACACGCAGAAGAAGGAAGCAAAGAGGTGGAACATTTACTAATTTTTTAACACAAGATTTAATTAATTTAGGAAGACAATTTCAATTTGGTTTAGGAAGTGCCTATAATGGTATTGCCGGTTATTCAGCCCCAACAAATCCCTTACCATGGAAAGGACAATTTTCAAGTGAACCAAACCTTACTGCCATTAAAGCCAATTTAGTTTAATTATTTTCTATATATATTTCATAATAATGTCTAAATTTCCCCAAAGTTTAAAAGAGTTATGTACTCCTTCATTAGTATATTTTTTAATTTCTATAATTTCTTTAGCAGTTGTATTATTACAAAACTTAGGCAACACAAATAGTTATCACGTAGGTTCTTTTTCTTGTCGCGTTCCTAACACGTATGTTATTTTTATAATTAAGCTAATTTATATCCTTTTTTGGACATGGGTTCTAAATTTAATATGCAAAGATGGACATACTGAAATATCTTGGTTATTGGTTCTTTTGCCATTTATTTTATTATTTGTAATGATGGGACTCCTTATGCTAAATATGTAATTTTGATATTTATATTTTATTTTTTTAATAAACTATAAATATATAATAAATGAAAATAAATAATGGTTACTCTTATAAAAAAAATGGCTGGCTATATATTTCAGTAAAAGGGGCGCCAAAAGAAAGAGGGTTTGCCTACGGTTATTATTGCGCCAATGAGTTTAAAGAAATACAAAAAATGTTGCGATACTATATTTTTGAAAGTTATGGTAGCCCTTGGTCCTATTTTATTAAAAAAATAAATGATGACTTTAAAACAATTACAAAAAACCTATACCTTGAATTATATGAGGAAATGGAAGGCATTGCAGAAGGGTGCGTTGCCGGTGGGTGTGAAACGACACTTGATGAAATTATAGCTTGGAATTTTTATTGTTCCATTCCATATTGGTATTCGTTCGTTTCAAATAATCACATCGGTAAGGAAGGAGGAGGACAAAGAAATACAAATAAATATAGCGAACAAAGGTTTTTATCGATTCATCAAAAAAAACACGCAAATGATAAATGTAGCGCTTTCATGGCTGTAGGGGATTGGACAAAAGATGGTAAAATACTGGTCGCACATAACTCGTTTTGTGATTACATTGATGGTCAATATTCTAATGTTGTTTTAGATATTATTCCAGAAAAAGGATTCAGAATGATTATGCAAACTTCTCCTTGTTGGATATGGAGTGGAACCGATTTTTTTATAACATCGGCAGGAATTATTGGAACTGAAACTACTATAGGCGGCTTTCAACCTTATGAAAAAAGGATACCAATTGGTTATAGAATTCGAACCGCTATGCAATATGCGGCAACTATAGATGGGTACATTTCACTTTTAGTAAACGGAAACTCTGGCGATTATGCAAACTCTTGGTTGTTTGGTGATACTAAAACAAATGAAATCGCAAGACTTGAGTTAGGTTTAAAATATCACAGTGTTAGTAGAACAAATAATGGTTATTTAATTGGATTTAATGCGCCGTATGACCCTAGAATTAGAAACTTCGAGGTCAGTAATTCTGGTTTTTATGATATAAGAAGACATCAGGGAGCTAGACGCGTACGTTTGGAACAGCTAATGAAAAAATATAAAGGTAAACTAGATATAGAATTGGCAAAACAAATTTTGGCTGACCACTACGACGTTTATCTTAAAAAAGATAATAATCCTTGCTCAAGAACCGTATGTTCACATTATGACCTAGACGCAAGAAAGTATATGTCCCAAATAGGTAGACCTACTCCTTATGCTCCGCATGGAACGGTTGATGGAATGGTTTGCGACACTACATTGGCAAATAAAATGAGTTTTATAGGTCGGTTTGGTAACTCTTGTGGAATACCGTTTATAAAAGATAAATATTGTAAAGAACATATTCAATTTTCAAATATATGTCATTTTTTAAAAGATAGACCTACTCAACCTTGGACCCCATTTCAAGCTAGAAATTTTAACAAAAAAAATTATGATAATTATTTAAAAAATAAGAACTCTATAAAAGAAACAATAGCATTTAAGGGTGAAGAACCAAGTGAGTTTAAGTTGGAAGATGAGTCAAATTATTATACATATGATGATAATAAAAATATGAAAATAAAATATTATACAGATGAAAATATAAATTACGTCCCAAATAGCGTAATTATTAAAAATAAACAAATAATTACATCTACAAACAGTAGTACAAACAATAGCACAAACAATAGCAATAAAAATAGTAATAAAAAGTATAGTTCAAAATCAGTGAATATAATAAAAAAGGAAAAAACGAAAAAAAATAAGGTAACAAAAAATAAAACTAAAAAATACTTAAAATAATAAAACAATTATTAAGAAAATATTTCTTCTATATTTTGTATTAGATTTACGTTGTTAATGTTTTGGGGATTATATGTTTTTTTATAATATTTTGTTTTATTACTTATTATGTCATTTATTAATAGTATATCTTTGTTTATTTCTCCTGATAATTTTATTACATTGTTGAGATAACTTTCTATATTTCTACACCCCAAATATATTGGATTGCAATTATACAAAACAGGAGTAATAATTTTTTCAGAAAAATAGTGATTGGATACATAATTTTCTATACATATTGAAAATTCGTATTTTTCGTATGGTTCAACATCATTAAACGAACCTTTAATTCTGTTATTATATGAATACATTTCGCTTCCATGTCCATAAATATCTATTGGTAACCCTAACTCTATAATTTTTTCAACTAACTTATGGCGATAAATGTGACCAGGCGCACTTTTTTTTTTGCTTACTACAATTGACATTAAATTTGGTTTTACTATTATTTCTGCAGGTGGTCTTGAATGCCACATATAACCAAAATGTTCTATAAAAGGTTTGGGTAAATCGAATTTATCTCCAATAAAATACTTACCTATATGCTTTATGGCATAATTAATGAATTCTTGGGTTAAACCTAAAAACTGGATTGGCTCAAAAGCCAGACCGATTACATTTTCCTTAGGTATTTTTAATTCAGGCATTATTGTATTTATTATAATAGCATGGGTATATTCATCCTCATCTGTTATATATATTTTTTTTATTTTTCCATAAAAAGGGTTCTCATTTGCGTAATTAATTTTTTCATATATTTCTTTACAAATTTTACTTTCGGAGAAAGGGCAAAATATTTTAATTATGAACATATATATAATTATATAATTATATAATTATATGTATTTAATTCCACTAATAATAAATATATATAATTCCGCTGATAATAAATATACAATAATTATATTTTAAAAAAATATGATTATTATAATATAAAATGGAAAAGGAAGATATATCTTGGAAACTAATAGACAAATACTTTACAGACAATCCAAATAATTTAGTGTCACATCATTTAGAGTCATATAACGAATTTTTAAGAAACGGAATTAAAAGAATTTTTCGCGAAAATAACCCAATCAGATTCATTGAGAGAGAAGACGAAAGTGTAGAATCTTCAAGAAGAAGCGAATGTAAGCTTTATTTAGGTGATAAAGATGGTTCTAAAATATATTTTGGTAAACCAATAATATATGACGACCATTACTCACACTATATGTATCCAAACGACGCCCGTTTAAGAAATATGACGTACGGAATTACTATTCATTATGATGTTATAGTAGATTTTATTTATTATGTAGGAGATGAGAGAAAAGAACACCAGGTAACACTTAGCAAAATTTATTTAGGTCGCTTTCCAATTATGTTACAATCTGATTTATGTATATTAAAAACCCTTGATAAGAATGTACGATTTAATATGGGCGAGTGTCGCAATGATTTCGGCGGTTATTTTATTATTGATGGAAAAGAGAAGGTTATAATATCTCAGGAAAAATTCGCCGATAATATGCTTTATATAAGAAAGTATAAAGATGATGATATTTATAGTCATTCAGCTGAAATAAGGTCTGTATCCGAAGACACATCTAAGCCCATTAGAACCACCTCAGTAAAAATTGTCGCACCATCACCCAGTTACAGCAATAACCAAATCGTTGTGTCTGTTCCAAATGTGAAAAAACCTGTCCCGTTATTTATTTTGATGAGAGCTTTAGGCGTAACATCAGATGAAGATATTATAACGTATTGTTTATTGGATTTAAATAAAAATAAAGATTACATTGATTTATTTATCCCTTCTGTTCACGACGCAAACAAATTTTTTACACAGCAAACCGCATTAGAATTCATTTCAGAATTAACTAAAAGAGGAACTGTTTCTGGTGTTTTAGAAATATTGTCTGATTATTTTTTGCCTCATATAGGCGAACTTAATTTTTTAGATAAGGCCTACTTTGTTGGATACATGGTTAATCGTTTGTTAAAAGTTTTTACAAATGAAGAAAAACCAACTGACCGAGACAATTTTCGTTTTAAAAGAGTTGAATTATCAGGAACTCTTATTTACGATTTGTTTAGAGAATATTATTTAATACAAAAAAAAGATATAACACGTAAAATAGATGAAGAGTATTATTATCATAAAGGTTCTTACAAAGAAGATGAAACTCTATCTAGAAAAGAGAAAAAGGAACTTAAAACAAAAGGCAAGCCTTCGAATGAAATAGAAAATAATAAATATAGAGATAATTTTATCGGGTTAATTGAAGCAAATTTTAAGACTTTTTTTAAAGATAGAATTGTAGAACAAGGGTTTCGAAAGGCTTTTAAAGGTAATTGGGGTTCAGAAGCACATACAAAGCGTCTTGGTGCTGTTCAAGATTTAAATCGGTTGAGTTGGAATACGTTTATATCCCATTTGCGTAAAATTAATTTACCCCTTGACGCAAGTGCGAAAGTTGTTGGTCCGCGTCTCTTAAATTCATCGCAATGGGGATATATTGACCCGATTGATACTCCGGACGGCGGAAATATTGGTCTTCATAAACACATGGCTATAAGCGCATACATTACTAGCGGGTCGTCGTCATATCCTATTATAAAATGGCTCAGAGCGAATACCCCATTAAGGGTTCTGTTTGAATGCACGCCGGAACAATTGGCTTCTAGTTCAAAAGTTTTTGTTAACGGTAATTGGATTGGCGCCATTGATAAACCTATTTCTACAAGTGATAATGAAATGGGGTTAGTTGAGGTGTTGAAGTTGTACAGAAGAAATGGTATTATACCTACTTACACAAGTATTTCATTTGATTATGAACATAATGAGGTTCAAATTTATACCGATTCCGGTAGATTAACAAGACCCATTTATTATATAGATAATGAAAAAATAAGTTATGAAAGAAGAGAAATTATTGACTTGCTGAACAAAGGAACCATTAGTTGGGAACAAATAATTTCTGGGTTTAAAGATAAAAAAGATAGTAATTTTTTGTCGAAAAATAATAAATTATATAACTTAAATGACTTGTATACAAACATTGGAAATGATGAAGAGACCGTTTTTAAGAGTTTAGATAAATATAAATCTATGGTTGATTATGTTGATACCGCCGAAGAAGAGTCGGCTTTAATTGCGGTAGACACTGAAAGTCTTAAAAAGAACAACCGTTATACCCATCTAGAAATAGACCCCTCACTCATTTTAGGTGTTATGGGAAATCAAATTATTTATCCCGAAAATAATCCTGTTACACGTAATTCATTTTCTTGTGGACAAAGTAAGCAGGCAGTATCTGTTTATCACTCTAATTATCAAATGCGCATTGATAAAATGGGGGTTATATTAAATTATGGTCAGACACCATTAGTTAAATCTAGATATATGGAGTATATTAATAACGAAGAACAACCATATGGTGTTAACGCAATTGTCGCCGTAATGTGTTACACTGGATACAATGTAGAAGACGCTATTTTAATAAATGAAGGTGCTATTCATCGCGGCATATTTAGAACCACTTATTATTCATCATATGAAGAGAGAGAAGAAAGCTCAAAAATTACAGGAATGACCGGGTCTAAGTTTGCAAACATTGAAAAAAATAATGTCATTGGGAAAAAACAAGGGTTCGATTATAGTTATTTAGACGACCATGGATTAGTTAAAGAAAATACGGAATTAAATGATAAAGTTATAGTTATTGGAAAAATTACCTCTAATTTAGAAAATAAGGATGTTTGGGTTGACGCATCGGTTAAAACTAAAAAAGGTCAGCTCGGTTATGTAGATAAATCATTTATAACTCTTGGTGAAGAAGGGTTCAATGTTGCGAAAGTTAGAATTCGCGAAGAACGTCTCCCCGCAATTGGTGACAAATTTGCCTCTAGAAGTGGTCAAAAAGGTACAATAGGTCTCATTATTCCAGAACAGGACATGCCATACACAAAAGACGGTATTAGACCCGACCTCATTATTAACCCTCACGCTCTTCCATCTCGTATGACGATTGGACAAATTGTGGAATCTTTATTCGGCATTGTTTGTACTTCTTATGGGGCATTTGGCGACTGTACAGCTTTCCAAGTAAAAGGCGCAAATTATTCTACTTATGCGCCACTATTAGTAAAACAAGGTTTCAATTCAACCGGCAATCAAGTGATGTATAATGGTATGACTGGAGAACAATTGGGTGCGGATATTTACATTGGTCCGACGTATTATATGCGTTTAAAGCATATGGTAAAGGATAAAATTAACTATCGCGCACGCGGACCAAACACTGCTTTAACTCGTCAACCTGTTCAAGGACGCGCAAACGACGGTGGGCTTCGTATTGGAGAAATGGAACGTGACGGAGTTTTGGCTCATGGTATGTCTTATTTCTTAAACGAATCCTTTATGGTAAGAGGCGAAAAGGGGGAATATTATTTAGCTATTTGTAATAAAACGGGAGCAATTGCAATTTACAATGAATCCAGAAACCTATTTTTAAGTCCAAGCGCGGATGGACCGATTCAGTTTAATACAAACCCCGACGGAACACAAAATATTCAGAACTTAAGTAGGTTTGGGCGTTCATTTAGCATTTTAAAAATTCCATATTCGTTTAAACTTTTGATGCAAGAGTTGCAAGTTATGAATGTTCAAATGCGTATTATAACAGATGAAAATGTTGACCAGTTGCTCAGCATGTCTTATTCTGACAATATTCATGCAACCATGAATATGAAACACCTTTCTAATGGTACTTATGAAAGTAATGTAGAAAAACAAAAGGCTGACTTAAAAAATACACTTGACCTTTATAATAAAAAGGTTAAAACACAACTTGTTGAATCTTATAATCAAGGCGCAAAAATTTTTGACAAACCTACAGAAAAACTTTTTGAAAAGGGCGATATTAAGACTATTTATAGTATTGAAAACGCTGTTGCCTTGATAAAACAATGTTTGTCACAACCTTCCATGCGTAAGGCACAGCCTCAACTGCAATCTGGGTTTACAAATAATGATATGCCATATCAAATTAATGGGCCTTGGAGTTTTGACATACAATCGGCTTTAAGAACGTTGGATTTAGTTTTCAATATTTTACATAACAACTGTTATTTATTGTGTGTTATAAATGGAGAACCAACTTTAACAAAGTTAGACACTTCTGGAATACCAGATGTTTTTAAAGAACAAATTGAAAAATATAAAAACCAAAACCCAAAAACTTCCGGAAGCTTACAAGGTGATATTAAAGTTATGCAGTGTATAATTAAAGAAAGAAAACATGCGGTTGCGACTGAATTTAATGATTGGTTGAATAGCATAAGACCTGTTTTCCCAGACGGTATTTATCTATTAAATTTAACAGATTCCGTTATTTTACGAAACGATAATAAACCATATTGGGAACAATACGCAAACAAAGAATCTAATATGCCAACTTATTTGCCGATTTTGGGTTATTCCGGGGCAAACAATTTCTGTGATATTCCTATACCAAACTTTGACGATATTGATGTTATTATGAATGAAGATATACCGTTACCATATAGCAAATACGATTGGTCTGAAAAAATAGATAAGGCTGTATTTAGAGGAAACCCAACAGGTTGTGGCACAAATTCTGATACAAATATGCGTATAAAATTAGCTGAAATGATAAATACAAATGCCAATTATTTAGATGTTGGTTTAATAAAAACTACTAATAATATGCCTCGGTTTGACCCAGTTAAAGGATTAAGTTTAATTGATGTAAAGGCTCTTCCAGTAGAAAAAATGGATATGCAACAACAAAGTGAATACAAATATATTATACATATTGATGGTAATGTTGCAGCATACCGTTTATTAAAAACTATGTTGCTAGGCTCCGTTATATTAAAGGTGGCAGGAAAATATGAGTTGTGGGTTGAACAGTTATTACAAGATGGTGTCAATTATATTAGTATCAAAGAAGATTTGTCAGATTTAATAGAAAAAATAGAATGGTGTAAATCGCATGATGCCGAATGTAAAAAAATTGCCGAAAATGGCACTAATCTAGCTAAAAAGGTATTGGATAAAAATTACGTAAATGACAGTTTCATCAAAATATTATGGGGTGTTAATAATATTGCAACGCCAAAAACGTATACTCCTGTATCTCCAGATTTTCCTCCTCCACCTACATTTTTCGCTCCTGTATCACCAGATTTTCCTCCACCTCCTCCACCTACATTTGCTCCTGTATCTCCAGATTTTCCTCCTCCAACATTTGAGTCAGATTTTCCTCCGCAATGGCTTCAACCAAGGTCTCCTGATTCTCCCCAAACTCCACCCAACAATCCAAGCATTTTGGAAATAGAACCTCAAAAAGAGGAACCTGCCGAAAATCCTGAACCTAATTCGGAATCACCTAGCGAAGAAAATAAAAAGGCAGTTCAATTTGATGAAGAGCCAAAACCAGAGTCTAATTCTAGCGAAACTAGAAAAATAATATTATAAATAAAAATGAAATAAAAATAAATCATTATGTTAATATTATAATATATAATGGCAAGCCAAAACTCAAGTGTTATAATTTCACAAATTTATAAATCTAGAAATACTATTCTAGATTTAATGAGTAAACAAGGTTATAATGTTACAGACTATAACAATTTTAGTGTAAGTGAAGTAAATTCAATGAAACAGAATAATCAATTAGATATGCTTTTAGAAAAAAACAAAGAAGACGTTGATACAGGGAAAAAAAATAAAATATATATTCGATATTATTTAGGAAAGGTAATTAGACCGGCAAATCTTCAAGAAATGATTGATGATTTGTTTTTGTTAACAGAAACATTAACCAAAAAAGATACATTATTTATAATTATTAAAGATGAACCCAATGAAACGTTAATTAACGAACTTAAACATATTTGGGAAAAAGATGGTATATTTATTGTTATAGAAAATATTAAACGGTTGCAATTTAATATTCTTAATCATGTCTTAGTTCCTCAACATACGGTTTTACACGATTCTGATGTTAAAGTTATTATGGAAAAATATAACATAACCGACAAAGTACAATTTCCAGACATTTCACGATTTGACCCCGTTGCCCGTGTAATCGGGTTAAGACCTGGTCAGGTTTGCCATATTATTCGCCCAAGTAAAACGGCAATAGAAGCAAATTACTATAGAGTTTGTGTTTAAAATTATAAAAATTTAAATAATATAAAATAATAATGGATATTTTAAAACCATTGAATATTTTAAAACCATTGAATATTTTAAAACCAATTGGCGAGGGTTATACAATTTATTGCAAAAGCGGTTGTATAAATTGTACTAAGGCAAAAAAACTGTTGATGGAAAAAAATAATTTTTTTGTTGAAGTAAATTGCGATAATGTTTTAATTGAACACAAAGAAAGTTTTCTATTATTTATTAGTGAAATAGCTAAAAAAGAATACAAAACTTTTCCAATGATTTTTTATAACGGAGATTTTATAGGAGGATACACTGAAATAAAGGAAAATATTGAAACTACTGAAAAAAAAGAACTAACATTTGATGACCTTTAAAAAATTTACAATTTACTTAATATTTATTTTAAATTATTATATATATTAATGTATTCGGCAACTAATAAATTAGTAAACCCACAAAACTTAACCGATAAATTAAATTTATTAAATCAACAGTTACCTTCTATTTTAGATGACTATAATAAGTATTTTGTCTTATATAACAAAAGCCCAGATAATAATGAATATCAACAATCATTCGATAGAATTCAAGGCAACTTAAATGAATTAAATTCACAGTTATTTATGTTATCGAATGAGGTTCAATTCAATACAAATGACATTAATAAAATGCTTACTGAATTAAACAGTAAAATTACTATTGAAAAAAACAAAAATGCTAAATTTAAAAAAGAGCTTGGTAATATTGAAAATGAAAATAACGCAACAACAGAAATGATTATAAATTATACTGAAATGTATAATAATGGATATCTGAGAAATTGGGGATTGTTATTAAGCATTGTAATTGCCGGATTTGCCATTTCAAAAGTATATTCTAGTAAAGTTGTAATTCCAAATCCTAAATAAATAGAATTAAAACTTGGTTTTTTTTTATTTTCAAATTTATATGCAAGATATTTTTAGTAATAGAAGACACTTTTATAACAAAAAAATGATGGATTATTTACAAAAATCAAGAGATGAATCAATTGAAAGAATTATTGAAAGAGAGAAAACCAAAATAATAGGAGATAAAAATATTATACTAAAAGAACTAGACACTTCTACAAAGGTCAACAATTTTAATTTAAGTAAACCACTTGCTATTATTGAAAAAAATGGTATTGCCCTTTTAACATTTCTCTCTGTAACTCCATTTATATATTATTTTTATATCATGAAAAAATAAATTATGTTTTCTTTTTATAATTATATAGATGAGTCAAACAACAGTATTAGATTTAGAAAATTTAACTTCTCAATACAGTAATTTGCTTATACAGTACGAACAAGCTGTTGCAGATTATACTTCTTTTATGGCAACTCAATACTCACCTGGTTATCAGGCATCTTTAATGAATCTTCCAAATAAATCATTTTGGGGTTCAGAAAGCTTAACTACAACTGCAGGGGTAACTGTTGCCGAATGTTCCACTTTATGTTTAAATAACAGTAAGTGTACAGGTGCTACTTTTAATCGTGATGGCGGCACTTGTGCTTTAAGAAGTGGCGAAGGTAGCATTATACCGTCAAGTAATAATGATGTTGCGTTGGTACAAAAAGAAACATATTTATTATTAAATATTCAAGGCATTAATAGTCAATTACTTAACATTAATGAAAAAATATTAGCTATGACAAATGAATCCATGCCGGAGTTTAATAGTGAATACGACGAACGTAAGGTAAAATCTGAGCAACTGTTATTAAATTATATTAGATTAAATAAAGAGAGAGAAAAAATTAGTAACATGGTTAAAAGTTATGAAGAATTAAACCAAGAGGAAATCCAAGGAAATATTAATATAAGTCAAAACTATTCGTCATTTATACTACTTCTTATTCTTGCAGTATTATTAATAGTGGTTTTATATATGTTTTCTAGGTCATCATCAAGTTCGGGGTCATCAATGAATCCGCAACAACCAACGCCAACTAATATGCAAGGAGGACAATTAGGAATTAGTACGTATTTTATCGTTTTCATAATTATTATAACAGCTTTAGTTATAAAATATTTTTCAAATATATCATCGTTTATAAAAAGTTATTATTAAATACTATTTATTAAATTTGTTTTCTAAATATTAATATATATATATGAGCTTTCAAACACTCAGTGACCAATTTAATAGTATTTTAAGCCAATATCAAGATACATATCAAGAATATATGAATAGTTTAGATTCAGCTAATAATACTTTATTTACTATACCAAATACCACTTTTAATGGACAAAATGTATTAAACAATATTCAAAACTCTTCTATTGAAAGTTGTCAATCTTCTTGTTCATCAAACACATCCTGTAGTGGCGCGTCATTTAACAATTCAACTAATGAATGCTCCTTGAGTAGTGGCAGCGGCAATATTATAAGCGCGCAAAATTATACCGCAATTGTCCAACAAGGTTTATACTATAGTTATAAATTGCAGCAGCTAAATTCACAGTTGACTTCTATAAACCAACAAATGGAAGAATTAGCTTCTTCAAGCGAAAACCAATATCAGCAAAACCAACTAACTAGTCAAGAACAAGGGCAAATTTTACAACAAAATTATCAAGTTTTAAATAAAGATAGAGAAAACATACATAAAATGGTGAGCAATTTTGAATCCATAAATCAAGCTTACACAGAAGGTTCACTTAATGTAACATCAAATTATTATAGCTATATTGTGTTATTATTAATTACGTTATTATTAATATTTTTATTAGTAAAGTTTTCTGTAACAGGACAACAGGGAGGCGGTGGCGCAGGCAGTTTTAAAAAGGAATCCCTTTTTTTACTAGGTATAATGGTTGTTTTTTTAGGATTATCTAAAATTTTTAACAATTTTAATATATACATTTTTGTTTCAATATTGGCAATTGCCTATATTATTGCAAAAATAAAACTTAATGAATAAAATGAATAAAATGAATAAAATGAATAAAATGAATAAAATAAATTAATATAATAGATTTTTGTATCTCATTATATTAATATGACAAGTATAAATAATTTGTTTTCAAATTTTGACGATTTAACAAAAAAGAAAAGTATTACGGATTCAGCGACAGTTTATACTAAAAATAAGTATAGTTCAACTTTATCAACCCCTGCTTTGACTCAAGGAGAAAGATTTAAATCTTACCAACAAAAAATTAAAAAGAATTTAGTAAAAAATAGTGCCCAATTAAGTGGAAAAGAAGGGTTTAGTGGTATAGATTTAAATCAATTAAATTTATATCCCAATGGTCTTACTAAACAGTCTGAAAAAATAATTAAAAATAATGATTATTCTTCACGGGATGAAACCATAAACAATTTAAAACAGGAATATCAAGTTGCTTTAACTAAATATCAAGATTTGCTTTCAGAAATATCCGGAAATGTAAATGGCTATGTTAGTAGGGTAAACCCGAGTAATCCTTATTTAGGAAAAACTGTTTCGTTTTCAACAGGACACGTTTGCTATGTTACATATCAAGGAGTTGTTAAATGGTATCCAAATCCTGACATACTTAATGCCACTGCGGGATTAAATGGTTGTCCTTCATTTAGTAATATTATGCAAATTAATTTACCTTGGCTTCCGGAGTATAACACACCCGGAACTATAATACCTACAACCCCTCCTTTAATTAGTGGAACCCCTATTACGGCAGGTCAAAGTTGCGGAAATGAAGGTGTAAATGTATATGTCGATGAAATCCTTACTAATCCTAGTGCAAAATTTGAAGGATGTTACGCAGACAGCATAAGTAGTCCTTTAATGAAATTTATGGGAGATAAACCTCCGCCACCTTCTGGCAATTTACAAAATGGGGGTTTTGAACAGCCGCAAATGGCGAACGATAGTTTTCAATATATTAGTTCACTTTCTATCGTTCCTGGTTGGGATTTTTTTGCCGTTTTGATTAATAATTCAAGCGCATGGGGGTATCCAATGCCTTATCCTGCCGGTAATCAAGCTGCTTGTATACAAGGCACGCAAATTCTTGGTCAATGGATTAATTTAAATGCCGGTAGTTATGATGTTACATTTTATGCATGTGGAAGACCTGGTTATTCCGGCGCAAATACAATTAACGTTTATTGTGGACAAAATAGTGCCGGAGGTACAAGTGAGCCAATCGTTTTAACGTTTACACCTCCAACTACTACATGGCAACAGTATACGGCAACTATCAATATTCCTTCTTTTGGAAACTACGCTTTAGGATTTTATGGAACAATTACCGACGGGGATTACTCAACCGCCATACAGGATGTAAAAATAACCCCTACAGGCGTTACAAGTCAAGGCTCATACACTTATGAAATGTGTCAGCAAGCTGCCGTTGATAATGAATATCAATACTTTGCTTTACAAGATGTAAATCCATCAACCTCTAAAGGTTATTGTGCAGTAAGTAACGATTTACCTACTACTACGCGATTAGGAAATGCCATCGTTCCTAGTAAACAAATCTCTTTATGGTCTTCAGATACTCAAGGTCAAACAGGTAACACTGCGAAATTAACTAATACAGGCTCACTCTCTGTATACAACTCTTCTGGGTCAGCTGTTTATGCAACACCAAGTCCTCCAAATACAAGTTATGTTGGGTGCTATGGTGATACAGCAACTCGTGCCATGAAAAACACTTCAAATGAACAATATCTGCCATTTAGTCAGTGTCAACAATTGGCAAAAGATGGCGGTTATTCATATTTCGCAACTCAAGACGGAGGACCACCATCTGCGGCTGAAGGTGTTGGGTGGTGCGCAGCGAGCAATGACTTATCACAAGCTATGGAATATGGTGTAGCTAACAACTGCACTGTACAAAATGGTAATTGGATGGGCGGCGGATGGTCAAACGCAATATATTCACTTAACAACAATGGTAGTTTTTGTTTAATACTTTTAGACAGTGGAAATATGATGATACAAAGAGGAACAAGTCCTAGCGATAATCAAGGCATCGTTTGGCAAACAAATACGACTGCCAATAAATCAAATCCACAATATGCCGCCTCAAATGGAAAATACGGTAAAAATTGGTTATCACAAGGCTCTACACTTGCCGCTGGCGATTGGGTCGGTTCACCAAACGGTAACATTGCGCTTATCATGCAGCAAGATGGTAGTCTAGTTTTATATACATTTGACAATGTTTCAAATTGTCAACAAATGAATGATGGAAAAACTGGGGGTGGGGCGGCTGCAAATGCCTTATATAACATTGGTCAAGTAGGTGTCTCGGCAAATATGGGAAAACTCGCATACATTGACGCAAATGCCGAACTACACGATTATCCATCGACAAATATCAAATATGCCAATACTTACACTGAGTTTCCTAACACTAATATTACTCCGCCCGCAAATAATATTCCAGGCGCTGAATATGCAAACGCTACAGTGGAACAATGTCAATCAACATGTAATAATATTTCCGATTGCGGTGGTTTTGCTTTTGTAAATAATACTTGTTATCCTGTATCCAAAATGTATCCAAATGGACCAAAAAAGTCGGAACCAGGAGTAGACTTATATATGAGAAATACAATGCCGTTGACACCTCCTGTGGGTGTTACGAATAAAACAAATAATATTAATTCCGTCAGTTATAAAAATTTTAAGGTTGGCGGCGAACTGTCGAGTGAATATGGTTTATCTACTGCCACAAGTGTTCAAAAACAACAACTGGAACAACTTGATACACAAATGAAATTATTATCTAGCCAAATCACTCATTTAACAAATGAATTTGGAGATGGTTCTCTAACAGCGGCAACACAGATGAACGCAAATACTCAGGGTGTGGAGGAATATTTAACAGATTTAACTAAAACCCGAACAAGAGTAAAAAATTTTAATACAAATACGGATAATATATTAAAAGACAGTGATATTGTAGTTTTACAAAAAAATTATGACTACTTATTTTGGAGTATATTAGCGGCGGGTTCTGTGTTAGTTGCAATGAATATTGTGAAAAAATAAAATGTAATTTATATTATATAATTATCTTCTTATATTTTATATAATATGTCTGGAATGCCCAATATCCAAGTAAATAATGAGCAGATTCTTAATGATATAGAGTCTTTACAACAAATGGAAGAACAATTGTTGAATAGTTTAGAGACAAATCCAAACCTAACATATCAGCAACAACAAGATATGATTCAAAAAATGAATCAGCTTTCAACTATGCGTATTAATTTATACCAAACTTTAAGCGGAGTGAATGGGTTTTATCAAAACGCATTGAGTTCTTCCATCGGAACCTTACAGGAACAAACTTCCGCAATTGCAATTGTCGAAAATGAGTTAAATCGGTCGAAAGAACGTTTAGAAATATTACAAGAGGAAAAAAATAATCAAATACGACTTGTTGAAATAAATGATTATTATGGCGATAAGTATGCCGAACATTCACAATTAATGAAAATAGTTATTTTTACTTTAGTCCCTATTATTATTCTGGTTTTATTAAAAAACAAAGGGCTTTTACCTAATTTTATTTATATAAGTTTAGTAATTATTATTACAATTATTGGAGCTTATTTTTTCTGGTATCGTTTTGGTTCTATAATTAGACGCGATAATATGGTTTACCAATCATATGATTGGTATTTTAACCCCGCGACCGCGCCAACTGGTGCAGGCAATCCTACCGACCCTTGGCAAGGTAGAGGCTTTCCGAGAACTTGTATAGGTAGTAACTGTTGTTCTATTGGACAGACATACGATGTTTCATTAAACCAATGTGTAGATGATACTACCGCAGTAGAGGGATTTGTTACAGAATCAATGGTAAATAAGGTTTTAACAAAAACTTCCGGTAATAGTAAAACTTCTTATACAATTAACGGAAATAATGTTGTTAAACCTGTAAATAGTGAAAGTTTTATAAATTATCTTAGTAAAAAATAATTTCATTAATAAAATCTTATAATTGTATAATATAAGTGATGTCAGGTTCATTTGATTTTAATAATTTTAATTCATTCCTTTCCCAAGCTTCAAAAACTATAGCTTGTGATTCAGAATGCCAAAAACAAAAAAAAACGGAAGAACTAAAAAAAACTTTTTTAAATTCACGGGTAAATTTAGATTCAGCTGAAAATCAATTTCAAGTATCACAAAAAAATTATGTCACGTTTACTCAAGGTCAACCCGCATATGATAGTTTAATTGACCAACAACTCACAGAAAAAGTTCAAACGATATCATCTGATTTTCAAGAAAAATTTAATGACGAATATGATTCAATTGAAACGTCCATTGAAAGTTATTCTGGTCTCTACATAAATTTACAAAATGTTTATGACCTTTACACTTATTATAAAAATAATAACGATGAATTGTATAAAAGCTTAAAGAATGAAACTTCGGATACCTTAACGAATGAAAGAAAAACATATTATCAAGACCAGGGTATCGACAATTTAAAATTTTGGTATTATTATGTGTTATTAACAATTTATGTTATTTTTGTCATAAGTTTTGCCATTTTATCATTTATTTATCCATCTCAAATCAATTGGAAATATAGGTTGGTCATTTTTTTTGGACTAGGTGTGTTGCCTTTTATTTCTACATATTTATTAGATTTATTACTGGTACTATTAAATTACCTTTACTCTTTAATGCCGAAAAATGTTCATTTGACAGTAGACGAGCCACCAAAAAAATAATTTTAGTTACAACTGCCTCAAGAAAATGGGCTCAAAATGGGCTCAAAATGGTTTCAAAAATATTTATTAAATGATTTAATAAATATTCAATTAATGTAGCATATCAATGGCATCTTCCTCTTCAACTTCATCTTCATTCTCAGGATACTTCATTTTTATTCCATGCCAACCACTTTTTTTACTTGCGCCAAATTTTTTATCCATGTAGGCATACAATTCTTCGCCTTTTGGAATTTTCCTAGACCCTTGAGATTCTTGAAACCAAATTTTGAACTGTTGTGATATTTCGGTTTTTTTTACTCTATCTTTTTGTTCATTTGTTTTCATTATATTTTCAGAAACAAACGCAGCAATATGGTCTTGACAATTTCTATATTTACTTGAAGCTTTGGTTACAGTCTCGCAATCAATAACAACACCCTCGGTTTTAAAGGCAATATTGACAAGCATACTAGCGAACGTAGGAGCTAATGATGGCAGCTTATCTTTTAAATCTTTATCTTTAGGGTATACCCAATCTGGATTTACGTCATCACTATATGTCTCGCCATTGTCAACAAATTTTGATACAAAGTCGCATTTTCTAATACGTCTCCACGTTCCATCATCATTGCTTTCAATATCAAACAGATTGTTTGTACAAACAACAAGATTAAACTGCGGTTCGAAAATTTCCGATTCAGAGTATAATCCTCTCGCTTGAATCGGGTCACCACCTGTAAGTTCTTTCATAATACCTTCATTTAATTTTACACCTTTCGACGGCTCTTGCATGACTGCATATCTTTTACCTTTTAATTTAAGAACTTCGTCGGATGTCCCTCCAATTAACCCTCTTTTTTCAGTAACAAGAGTGATTGGCACGGTTCCTTTGTATTCACCCAATGTTAGAGACATCATATCCGCAAGAATTGATTTTCCATTGCTTCCACTTCCATGATAAACATTAAATGTTTGGTTTTTATTAGAACCAATTAAACAAGATGCTAAATGTTCCCACATATATCTGTTTAAATCTTTAATTGGAAACAATTTATCCATAAAGTCTGTGATTGCTTCAGATTTAATTTTAAATTCTGCGTCTTTTTCATCATATGGCACATAATTTATTCTTGTTGTCATTGTGATATAATCTTCAGGATATCCTTCTCTGAAAGTCTTATTCTTAAAATCAACAACTCCATTATTAAAACACAATAAATATTTGTTTGTATCCATATTCTTAATAAATTCACCGTCATAAAAGATTTCCGCAGCTTCACGCATAATATTGTTTTTGTCATTCGTTTTTTTTAATTTAATTTTTATTTCACCTATAACTTTGCTTTTTTTTTTAAGATATTCTCTCCGTGTGTCATCTTCCGTATATTCAAAAACCTCATTACCAACTTGCTCACATTTGACTGAAAATAAGTCATACATATCCTTTGATATTCGTTCTCTTAAGCTCAACCCTTCATCCAGAACCCACCTATGGTTTTTAAATACATACCATGTGTTTTTTTTATAACTTAAACAAACATACTTATCTTTATACATTTGTTTTAATACCTCAGCCAAGTCATATTCCGTTGATGTTTCTAAGGCTTTTTCAATATAGTAATCTATAGTTTGTTTTTTGATTTTTTCGTATTCGTCAAAATTTTCTTTTTTTAACCAATACATAATGGAGCGCTTTGTTACACATTCATTTGACTGATTCGTTCTATGAATTTTTTTCCATTCAACCCATTTGTTTGGAATATCATTGAAATCAAAGTCGTCTGCCTTGCTTCTTAATTTAATCCATGATAAGAATAGTCTATCGTCTGTGTGCTTTAAAGCAAACGCAACCTGTCTGTTTAATAAATGAGACCCTGATTTATAATATTTTTCCGGCAAAGCTTGAGCAAATTCGTGCGTTTCTCTAATTTCATATTCATTTTGCTTCAATTTTTTAAATACATTATTTAAAGCTCTATCTAATATCTCTCTGTTATTTATGTCATTTATAGATATATAGTCTTCGTCGGTTTCTTCACAATCATCATCCACTAATAATTTCATTTTGGTTTTGCTGTTAGGTTTTTTTATTTTATTCCCCTTATTTTCTAAACGCTTATTATAGGCATCAATAATTTTTGGGTTTATCTCAAACTTAGGATTTGAATCATATTGTACTGACAATTTAGAAAAATTATTTTTCATATCGAAATCAGTTACTTTTAACTCACTCATCATAAATTCGCCGTCAGATGAATCATATGATATAACAAAATGTTGAGTTAATTCATATGCTTCGTTACCTGGTTTTCTAGACCCGAATAATTGCCAATTCGTAGTTCCTTTACTAATCCCATCATCTAATACTGACTCATAATTATTAATAAAAGGTAGGTCCCATATTTCTGGTAATTTTTCTAACATTTTCTCACGAATCATCATCTGCATAGTATAATCAACCTGACAACCAATTATCATATGAATACCGTCTTTAGTAAGAGAACCATCCGTTAACCTATTTACGTTTGGTTTTTCAAAAATGAATATATTAAACGGTTTTTCCTCTTCAAATGTAAAATATTCCTTGAGTTCCTCTAAATACAAAAGTATCATATCTTGAATATGTTCTTTTGTGTGTTGCCTAGTATCTACATCATAATTGTATCTGAAATCGAAATCTACTGCCATCGTGCCTCCATGTTCTGTTTGTTTTTCTGTTAAATATTCTTTTCTTTTTTTTACAAAAATGCTTTCATAATACAAACCATGAAATAATGGTAATTCTTCTTTTGGAATAACAAAAGCGCCGGGATAAATATTAAGTGAGGCATCTGGAATTCTTGTATGTGTTGAAACTAACCCTTTCTGATTCTTAGCACTATGCTTTGCTAAAAATTCGTTTAAATCTGTAAATTGTGACGTTGATGTCATTGAAATATTCATTTGTTGATATACTATATTAATATTTTTCTATTTCATTTTTTTTAAAATTCAATAATCCAATAATATATATTTATTTTTGGCGTAAAACAACACCTTTATAATTATTGTATTTAAAATTGGTTTAAAAAAAACAGTCATAATATAGTAAGCAAATGACAACATTTTTATCCAAAGAAACTATATCTAGATTACTCAAGGATGTAAAAAATATTATAAAAAATCCATTAACTGATAATGGAATATATTATATACACGATGATACTGATATGTTAAAAGGGTATGCTTTAATTATAGGTCCGGCAGATACTCCATATTTTGGTGGAAATTATTTTTTTGAGTTAACCTATCCGACTGATTACCCTCATACTCCTCCGAAGGTTAAATATTGGACTAATGGCAACAATGTCCGGTTTAACCCTAACTTATATATTTGTGGAAAAGTTTGTGTTTCGTTATTAAATACTTGGAGAGGCGAGCAATGGACATCGTGTCAGACTATTTCTACCGTACTTTTAACACTATGCACATTACTTTGCTCTGACCCTTTATTGAATGAGCCTGGCGTAGACAAACGTCATATCGATTTAAAACCTTATGACGAAATTATTCAATACGCTAATTTAGATATTGCCGTGTGTGATATTGTTTCTAAGAATGCCGGAGTTTTTATGCCGTTTTTTCAACATTTTTATCCTTTTATTAAAGACAATTTTAATAAAAATTATGATAACTTAATACAATTTGCCGAAAAAAAAAATAGTGAATTTAACGGTGAGGTTAAAAATTTCAAAACCGGGTTTTATGGTATGAATATCAATGTTGATTACAATAAAGTAATTGAAAAATTAAAAGAATCTAAAACTATTTTACAAATTTTATAGTTAAATAATGCTTTATTTATTTAAAAGAAAATTGAGATAAATAAATAATGTAAAAGTATATTATATACTAAAATGCATTTCTGTACTAACTGTTCTAACATGTATTATATTCGCATTAATAGCGATGACCCTAATAAGCTTGTGTATTATTGTCGTAATTGCGGAAACGAGGATAAGTTGCTTGCCATAGAAAATGTATGTGTATCTAAAACTCAAATTAAGAAAAGCGAACAGTCTTTTACTCACATTATTAACAAGTATACTAAACTGGACCCCACATTACCACGCATCAATACTATTTTATGTCCTAATCCAGATTGCTCTACCAATAAGGGCAATAAAGAACGAGACAATAAAGAAAGAGAAATTATATACATTAGATATGATGACACTAATATGAAATACATTTATTTATGTTCAGATTGTGATACTATTTGGAAAACAAATGAACAATCCTAATTTAAAAATTTAATAGTTAAAGAAATACGATAAATTTAATTTTTTTTATTTTATTTTAAAAGAAAATTGAAATAATATATTTAAAAGTATCTTTAGTAAATATAGTAACAATGAGTGACCTAGAGTATAATTCTGATAGCGATTCTGAAAATTCTGGTAGCGATTCTGAAAATGAAGCAGTTGTTCCTATTCCATTTAGACCAAAACCTCTCGATAAAATTATTGGTGTTGAAAACGAATCCGATTCAGACTCTGAAGGTATCGCACCCAGTGATGATGAAGATGACGATGACGTCCAGTTTGGCGGAGCCGTTGAAGAGATAGAAGAAGGTGACATTCATGAAGATTCTGACCCAGAGGATTCAGATAATGAAGATTCAGATGATGAAATTGAACTTAATGAAAACGGTGAAGAAATAGTCAATGAAAAAACTGTCGCAAAACAAGGTAAAAATGTTAAAAATAAAAAAACCGCGCAACTAATTATTGATGACGATGAAAATGAAGACGATGATGAATATGATGAAACTTATTTACAAAAATTTGATACAGAAATTACCAAAAACTATATAAATGATTTTCACCCTGAGTGTTTTATTCAAAATTATGATGAAATATCAAAACTTGCCATTGTTGTTAGAAACAGTGATAATATTATTATTGACCCGAATCATCGAACTATTCCTTTCTTAACAAAGTATGAAAAAGCAAGAGTTCTTGGTCAAAGAGCCAAGCAAATTGAAACTGGCGCAAAACCTCTTGTAAAAATTTCTGAAAATATTGTTGATAGTTACATTATTGCAGAACTTGAGTTGCGTGAGAAAAAAATTCCATTTATTATTAGAAGACCGTTGCCCAACGGCACTTGTGAATATTGGTACCTTAGAGACCTAGAAATGGTTGGATTTTAAAAATTTATAACTTATTAGTAATATAAATTTTTATATAAAGTTGTATATATAATTTATTATTTTTGCTAATTTCACTACAAAGGTGTAGTATAACTTCGAAAAAGGCACTAAAATACTTCCATACACGTGTATGGAAGATTGCATTATTTTTTCCGAAAGTCCGTAGCCAAAATTGAAATTGGACATTTATTTTGTCCAATTTTCAAAAGTGGAAAGACTTTTAGGTAAAAAAGGAAGCCGCCGCTGCATAATTGAAATTTATCGTTTGGTCACCAAAAAAATAATTTTCACTTTGTTACCATAAAATTTTTATTTTCGAGAAAAAATGATTTAGGAGTTTTAAAATATTCTATTTTATTAGAACATTTTAGAATGAAAAAGTCGCCAAAAGTCGCCATAAAATTCAATTGTAAATATTGTCATTATGAATGTAGCAAGAAAAGTGATTATGAAAAACATGTAATGACAGCAAAACACAAAAAACAGACAAATTTGAACGTTTTAGAACAAAAAGTCGCCGAAACTCGCCATAATTTTATATGCAAAACGTGTAATAAAATGTATAAGGCTAGAAATAGCTTATGGTATCACAAAAAAACATGTTTAGAATCAAATAATGAAATACAAAAAAATGAAAAAGATGAGCTTATAATGATGCTTATTAAACAAAATTCTGAATTAATAAAGGAAACGTCTGACTTTAAAAATATAGTGATAAAAGTTATTGAAAATGGAACCCATAACACTACAAATAATAATAACTCACATAACAAAGCTTTTAACCTGAATTTTTTTTTAAATGAAACTTGTAAAGATGCAATGAATATCACGGATTTTGTTGATTCAATTAAGTTACAAATCAGTGACTTAGAGAGAGTAGGAGAGTTTGGTTTTGTTGATGGAATATCTAATATTATAGTTAAGAACCTCAAGGCATTAGATGTTACTGAAAGACCTATTCATTGTACGGATAAAAAGAGAGAAGTACTATATGTGAAAGATGAGAATAAATGGGAAAAAGATGAAGAAAAGACTAAGATGAAAAAGGCAATTAAAAGAGTCGCAAACAAAAACATCCACTTATTAGCTGCGTTTAAAGAAAAATACCCTGATTGTATCAAGAGTACTTCCAACCATTCTGACCAATATAATAAGATGATTATAGAATCTATGGATACGGATGGAGGTAATGAAAATAAAATTATTTCAAAAATATCTAAGGAAGTTATACTTGAAAAAGAAACGCGAGTACACCTTTAAGTTTGGTATTTTAAATATATTTCTAGACAACTTAAAGGTGGGTGCACTACATGATGTAGGGGATTTCGGAAAAAATGGAAAATATGGCAAAAAAAGTTTCTTTCAGGTGTAGTGGAAAGATTCCGGTATTTTTTCCCAAAGTCCGTAGCCAAAATTGAAATTGGACATTTATTTTGTCCAATTTTCAAAAGTGGAAAGACTTTTAGGTAAAAAAGGAAGCCGCCGCTGCATAATTGAAATTTATCGTTTGG
>Ga0209443_1000139_pt1 | contig 47422 bp, 38 predicted proteins | sample LauGreBMM110DCMD_2_FD_187571 | JGI IMG/M metagenome (GOLD analysis project Ga0209443, IMG submission 187571) | Freshwater lake microbial communities from Lake Michigan, USA - Su13.BD.MM110.DCMD (SPAdes) (version 2) | ecosystem: Environmental > Aquatic > Freshwater > Lake | place: Lake Michigan... | reverse complement strand
TACCTCCTCGCCAGTTTCTAAGTCGATAAATTTTCGAGGAGCGTTGTCAAAGTCAAAATCCAATTCGGTTTTGCGATCTATAACATGAAACAAAACCACTTTGTGCTTGTTGTGTTTGAGGTGTTGCAGGGCGTTAAATAGCGATGCGTCATCGCCTGTTTGAAACATGTCCGTGAAGAGTATAATCATCGAACGGCGGTGCATTTTTTCGGCTATTTGATGTAGAAATGTTACGGTATCGGTGCTTTTTTGCTCTTTTGGTTTTTCTAAGAGGTTTTCAAGTGCATTCAGCACCATTCGAAAGTGTCGATCACTTCCTTTCTCGGGAGCATAGTATTCATAGGTATCTGAAAAAACACTTAATCCAATAGCATCACGCTGTTTTTTTAAGAGATTCATCAATACTGCCGAGGCCAAAACAGAAAATCCAATCTTGCTCTGGTGAAAATTTTCGGTATCGTTGAGTTTTGGGTAATGCATCGAAGACGAATTATCAATGATGATGTGACATCGCAAATTAGTCTCTTCCTCAAATCGCTTCGTATATAATCGATCGGTTTTGGCAAACAACTTCCAATCGATGTGTTTGGTGCTTTCGCCTACATTATAGACTTTATGCTCGGAGAATTCTGCAGAAAAACCATGAAAAGGGCTTTTGTGCATTCCCGAAATAAATCCTTCCACAATTTGATTGGCTAGCAATTCAAGATGCTGAAAACTAGCAATTTTTTCTATTTGTGATTCAATTTTCATAATAGTCAATCCTTAGATCTTTGCCTGGGGTAGCGTTTTAGTTCGATTCAAATATATTAAAGATAGAATGATTTAAAAATTTAAAGATTAAAATATGCAAAACAGTAAAAACTTCAAAAAAAATAATTTATTTAATCGCTTCTTTTTAGTATTTTTTTTTAAATTTATCCTCCACAAAAATAGAGCTATTATGACAGTTAATCAAATTTTAAGCAAAAAAGGAAGAGAAGTGTTTTCGGTACTACCAACAATTACGGTATTTGAAGCTTTAGGAGTAATGAGCGAGAAAAATATTGGTGCTATTTTAATAATAGAAAATACCCAATTGAAAGGGATCTTATCAGAAAGAGATTATGCTAGAAAAATTGCTTTGAAAGCAAAATCTTCCAAAAAAACTTTCGTCAACGAAATCATGGAAGAGAATGTTGTTATTGTAAAACCATCAGACAACCTTGATTATTGTATGGAATTAATGGATTCAAAAAGAGTAAGGCACTTGCCCGTATCAGAAAACGACATCATTATAGGAATTATATCTATAAGCGACGTTGTAAAATCCATAATAGAAATACAAAAAGAAACGATTAAACATTTAGACTCCTATATTTCGCAATAAAATACCAAAAAATAGATCGTTATAAATAGCTGCAAATTAGGGCAGCTATTTTTTTGTTTAAAATTAAGATAACTTAATTTTTTATAAATGAATGGGCTAAAAGCTTCCTTTTTAAAACAAGTCTTATATCTTTGTGAACCACAAAAAAATAACTTTATGGACAAAAATAGCATAAGAAAAGAAGCGTTATTGTATCACGCAAAACCAACTCCTGGAAAAATTCAAGTGGTTCCTACCAAAAAATATGCCACTCAAAGAGATCTATCCTTAGCTTATTCGCCAGGTGTAGCTGAGCCTTGCCTTGAAATCGAAAAAGACATTAATAATGTGTATAAATATACGGCAAAAGGAAATTTAGTGGCTGTAATTACTAATGGTACGGCGGTATTAGGCCTTGGAGATATTGGCCCAGAAGCGTCAAAACCAGTAATGGAAGGTAAAGGATTATTATTTAAAATCTTTGCTGATATTGACGTGTTCGATATTGAAATTGCTACAAAAGATATAGAAGAATTCATCCAAACAGTAAAAAATATAGCTCCAACTTTTGGAGGGATAAACCTTGAAGACATCAAAGCGCCTGAGTCGTTTGAAATCGAACGCAGATTAGTTGAGGAATTGAATATTCCGGTGATGCATGATGATCAACACGGGACGGCAATCATTTCATCCGCGGCTTTGTTAAACGCTTTGGAATTGGCCAATAAAAAAGCCGAGGATGTAAAAATGGTGGTTTCAGGAGCAGGTTCTGCTGCGATTGCTTGCTGCGATTTATACATCTTGCTTGGTGTAAAGATGGAAAACATATTGATGTTTAATAGCAAGGGTGTTTTGACAAAGGACAATCTCTCGTTATCGGTTTTGCAACAAAAATATGCGAAAGAGATACAACCTATGAGTCTTGAAGAAGCCTTGGTGGGTGCTGATATTTTTCTAGGGCTATCAACAGGAGATATTATGACACCGCAGATGTTACTAGGAATGGCTAAAGATCCAATTGTTTTTGCGATGGCAAATCCAGACCCTGAAATAGGATACAATCTTGCAATTGCAACTCGTAAAGATGTTATAATGGCGACAGGACGCTCTGATCATCCTAATCAGGTAAATAATGTGCTTGGGTTTCCTTATATTTTTCGCGGAGCCTTAGATGTTCGGGCAACCAAGATTAATGAGGCTATGAAAATGGCTGCAGTTCAGGCGTTAGCTGCTTTGGCAAAAGAAAATGTTCCAGAACAAGTTAATGTTGCCTATGGAGAAGTAAAAATTAATTTTGGACGCGATTATATTATTCCAAAACCTTTTGACCCTAGGTTGATAACTATTGTTGCCCCAGCAGTTGCAAAAGCAGCTATGGATTCAGGAGTGGCTTTAAATCCAATTACAGATTGGGATAAATACCAGGAAGAGCTTTTAGATCGTTTGGGGAATGACAACAAAATGGTTCGATCCATTACCAATAGAGCTAAAACGAATCCAAAAAAGATTGTTTTTGCCGAAGCGGATCATCTAGACGTACTTAAAGCTGCCCAAATTGTATTAGAAGAAGGGATTGGCTTCCCGATTTTATTGGGAAACAAAGAAATTATTACGGAATTAAAAGAGGAATTGGGTTTTGATATGGAGGTGCCAATTATTGATCCAAAAATTAAAGAAGAAGAATCTAGAAGAAATAATTTTGGAAAAGCGTATTGGGAAACCAGACAAAGACGTGGTATTTCGCTACTAGACGCCCAAAAATTAATGCGCGAACGGAATTATTTTGCCGCGATGATGGTTAATGAAGGCGAAGCAGATGCTTTAGTTACGGGGTATTCTAGAAGTTATCCATCAGTGGTGAAGCCTATGTTGCAACTCATTGATAAAGCGCCCGGAGTTACCCTAGTGGCGACTACAAACATGATGATGACCAATCGTGGGCCTATGTTTTTATCAGATACGGCGATAAATATTGACCCAACGGCAGATGATTTAGCTAAAATTGCAATCATGACAGCAAATTCGGCAAGGATGTTTGGAATAGAGCCGGTAATTGCAATGGTGTCTTTCTCAAACTTTGGGTCTTCCACAAATCCCAGTGCTTCAAAGGTAAGGGATGCGGTGGCCTACTTACATAAAAATCATCCAGACATGGTTATTGATGGAGAAATTCAAGCTGATTTTGCTTTAAATCCAGATATGCTGAAAGCAAAATTTCCTTTTTCTAAACTCGCAGGAAAAAAAGTAAACACTTTGATTTTCCCTAATCTTGCCTCTGCTAATATCACCTATAAACTCTTGAAAGAATTAAATAAAGTGGATTCTATAGGTCCAATTATGTTAGGTATGGGAAAACCAGTACATATCTTTCAGTTGGGAGCCAGTGTGGAAGAGATGGTAAATATGGTGGCAATTGCGGTCATTGATGCTCAGGAAAAAGAAAATAATAAATAAGATATAATTTTATTATATTTTTAGAATATAAAATTTAGGGATGATAGCACATTTACAGGGTAAATTAGTTGAAAAATCACCAACACAAGTTGTAATAGAATGCGGAGGTGTTGGGTATCATGTGAATATTTCCTTGCATACCTATTCGTTACTTCCTTCAAGTGATTCTATAAAATTGTTTACTCACCTTCAAATTAAAGAGGATGCACATACCTTATTTGGTTTTGTAGAAAAATCAGAAAGAGAGATTTTTAAAATGTTGCTCTCTGTTTCTGGTATAGGTGCCAGTATTGCTAGAACCATGTTGTCTTCATTGGATCCAAAACAAATTACAAATGCAATTGCCTCTGGCGACTTGGTATCCATCCAATCTATTAAAGGAATTGGCAGCAAAACTGCTCAAAGGGTAATTCTTGATTTGAAAGAAAAGGTGTTAAAATTATATGATTTAGGTGAAGTTTCAATGTCACAAAGCAATACAAATAGAGATCAGGCGTTATCTGCTTTGGAGGTCTTAGGTTTCGTCCGAAAAACTTCTGAAAGGATTGTTGAAAAGATCATTAAGGAAGACCCAGAAAGTTCAGTTGAGTCAATTATCAAGACTGCTTTAAAAATTTTATAAAAATTGAAAACACATTATCCTAAAAACACCTTATCTACATATAAAATTTTTCAATTTTTGACGGTTTTATTTTTCGGATTTGCATCTCAAGCCCAGGTAAATGAAGTGGCTCAAGACACCGTACAGACAGGGTTTTCTGTTGGCAAAATTAAAATTAAAGATCCTCAAAGCATCCTTTCGGCATATACCTATGATCCGATTACTGATAAATATATCTATACCAGTATCATCGGTGACTTCCCTGTTAAATATCCAATTATATTAACGTCAAAAGAGTATGAAGATTTGGTTTTAAAAGAATCAATGCATAATTATTTCAAGAAAAAATTAGATGCCATTGATGGAAAGAAAGAAGGGGCTGAGGACGCCAAGAAAGACTTATTGCCAAGATATTATGTGAAATCTGGACTTTTTGAGTCTATTTTTGGAAGCAATACCATCGATGTAAAGCCTTCGGGGTCTGTTGAAATGGATTTTGGTGCTCGTTACACCAAGCAAGATAATCCTTCATTCTCTCCTAGGAATAGATCGAATTTGACTTTTGATTTCAACCAAAGGATAAGCATGAGTTTGATGGGAAAAGTAGGAACTCGATTGAGCGTAAATGCCAATTACGATACCCAATCTACATTTTCTTTTCAAAATCTATTCAAGTTAGAATTCACTCCTTCGGAAGATGACATTGTACAAAAAATAGAGGTGGGGAATGTAAGTATGCCTTTAAACAGCTCTTTGATCAGAGGTACGCAGAGTCTTTTTGGGGTAAAAACCCAATTACAATTTGGTAAAACTACAATTACGGGCGTATTTTCAGAACAAAAATCACAAACCAAAAGTGTTGTTGCCCAAGGCGGTGGAACCATTCAAGATTTTGATATGTATGCACTTGATTACGACAACGACAGGCACTTTTTCCTTTCTCAATATTTTAGAAATAAATACGACGCGGCACTAAAAAACTATCCTTTTATTGATAGTAGAGTGCAAATTTCTCGCTTGGAAGTTTGGGTTACCAACAAACAAAATAGGGTAAATACCACAAGTAATAATTTAAGAAATATTATCGCGCTTCAGGATTTGGGAGAAGGACGATTAACCGGTTTATTGGACAATGAAGTGGTAGTTTTAGATCCTTCAACAGGAATTTTTAACAACCCAATTGATTCTCCTACAGATAACTCAAATAATGATTATGATCCTACCCAAATAATTGCTGGGACCGGTTTATTGAATGAAAATATACGTGAAATAGTAACTTCAAATTCTGGTTTTAATACCAGTAGCGTTAGCGAAGGGCAAGATTATTCCAAGCTAGAAAATGCCAGGAAACTGACTACCAATGAATACACCTTCAATCCTCAATTAGGCTATATTTCCTTACAACAACGTCTCGCTAATGATGAAGTTTTGGCAGTTGCTTTTCAATATACCATAGGTGATAAAGTGTATCAAGTAGGGGAATTTGGGAATGATGGGGTAGACGCAACCCTAGTGACAGGAACTTCCTCTTCGAATCAAGCCATAATCACACAAAGTTTGATATTGAAAATGCTAAAAAGCAATTTGACCAACGTCAAAAATCCGGTTTGGAATTTGATGATGAAAAACATTTACCAAATTCCGGGAGCATACCAAATTAAACAGGAAGATTTTAGATTTAATATAGTTTACACCGACCCTTCGCCATTAAATTATATTACTCAAGTCAAGTCTACTCCTTTGCCTGCAAATGTTGCAGAAACACCCTTGCTGGAAGTATTTAATTTAGACAAACTCAATTACAACAATGATCCACAGGCTGGAGGTGATGGTTTTTTTGATTTTATGCCGGGATTAACCATAGACGCTCAAAACGGAAGCATAATATTCACAACTAAAGAGCCTTTTGGAGAATTACTATTTTCTAAATTATCAAATGGAGGCGAAAATTATAATGACGTCAATACCTATAATTCAAACCAAAATAAGTACGTTTTTCGAAATATGTACCGCAACACCCAATCTGGGGCATTACAGGATAGTGAAAAAAACAAATTTCTATTAAGGGGAAAATACAAATCTACTGGAGGTGACGGAATTCCTATTGGGGCTTTCAATGTGCCACAAGGCTCGGTTGTGGTTACGGCTGGAGGAAGAATCTTGGCGGAAGGAATTGATTATAGCGTAAATTACCAATTAGGAAGAGTGCAAATTCTTGATTCATCACTTCAAGCCTCCAATACTCCTATAAATGTGTCCTTAGAAAATAATTCTGTTTTTGGTCAGCAAACCCGAAGGTTTATGGGAGTAAATGTGGAACACAAAATTTCCGATAAATTTTTAGTTGGTGCCACCTTCTTGAAAATGACCGAAAGACCACTAACCCAAAAAGCTGCTTTTGGACAAGAATCAGTCAATAATACTATTTTTGGTTTTAACACCAATTTTTCAACAGAGGTTCCTTTCTTAACTCGATTAGCTAATAAATTACCAAATATCGATACCGATGTGCCTTCGAATCTTTCTGTGAGAGGTGAAATTGCATTTTTGAAACCAGATGCCCCTAAAGCAAGTAGCTTTCAAGGAGAATCCACCATCTATGTAGATGATTTTGAAGGATCACAATCAACTATTGATATGCGTTCCGCCTTTGCTTGGAGTTTAGCATCCACGCCAGTAAACGATCCGCAAAGCACTTACAATTTCAATGAAAGTGAAAGCGATTTGAGTTACGGTTTTAAAAGAGCCAAAATAGCTTGGTACTCCATTGACCCCATATTTTATACTCAAAAACCTTCTGGAATATCAACTGAAGATTTGTCTTTAAATAGTACTAGAAGAATCTTTAGCGATGAGTTGTATCCATTAACGGATATCGCTCAAGGACAGTCACAGGTTATAAATACCTTAGATTTAAGTTATTTTCCTACCGAAAGAGGACCGTATAATAATAAGAATCTAATGATAGATCCTAAAGAAAATTTCGGAGGAATTATGCGCCCCATTAATTCAACTAACTTCGAACAAGGAAATGTAGAATACATCCAGTTTTGGGTGTTAGATCCTTATATAGGAAAAGGCGCGACAACATCTACTAACACAGGAAAAATTTATTTCAATTTAGGAGAAATATCAGAAGATGTTTTGAAAGACGGTAGAAAACAATATGAAAACGGATTAGGTCCAGACCAAATAATGACAACTCCCAAGCCTATTTGGGGCGATGTACCTGCCTCTCAGTCCTTAATCTATGCCTTTGATACAAACAACGCAAATCGTAAAAAACAAGACGTAGGGCTAGATGGTTTGGCTAATGCCAATGAAGGAGCAACGTATACTAATTTTACCTCCCAGCCCGATCCGGCAGCAGATGATTATACCTATTATTTGAATGCTTCCGGAGACGTTTTAGATCGATATAAAAACTATAATGGTCTGGACGGAAACTCCGCAGTTGATATCAATGATCCCAATAGAGGGGCCTCAACAGTTCCTGACGTCGAAGATATCAATAGGGATAACACCATGAATACCATCAATGCTTATTATGAATACAGTATTGATATGAAACCAGGAATGGGAGTTGGTCAAAACTATGTTACTGATATAAGGGATACTCAAGTTACTTTGCCTGATGGATCAAACACCGAAGCGAGATGGATTCAATTCAAAATTCCTGTCTCACAACCCGAGAACACCATTGGAAATATTTCCGATTTTAGATCCATTCGTTTCATGAGAATGTTTATGACTGATTTCAGTGATCCGATAACCACTCGTTTCGGGTCATTAGATTTAGTGAGAGGAGAATGGAGAAGATATGCCAATACGCTTGATCCAAAAGAAACCACGGAAGTAAATAAAGAGGATGAAACAAATTTAGACGTATTGACTGTAAATATTGAAGAAAATAAGGACAGATGTCCTATTAATTATAGCACTCCTCCAGGAGTGCAACGCGAACAATTGTATAACAATAATACTATTATCAATCAAAATGAGCAATCACTAGCGTTAAGAGTTTCTGGTGATGTTGGATTGGAACCAAGAGATTCAAGAGCCGTTTTCAAAAACGTGAGCGTTGATATGCGTCAGTTCAAGAAATTGAAAATGTTTTTACATGCGGAATCGTTACCAAACGAAAGTATGCCCTTAGAAGATAATCAAATGATGGGTTTTATTCGTTTTGGAAATGATTTCACCGAAAATTTTTACCAAATTGAAATCCCTCTTAAAGTAAGTAACCCAGTGGGCAATTGTAAAATGAGCGCAGAAGAGGTTTGGCCAGAAGAAAATGAGATTGATTTATCATTGGAATTATTAACTAAGTTGAAGGTTCTTGCCATGAGCGTAATCCCAAACACACTGCCAGTGGAGGATGATGGAATATATTATCAAAATGAAGACCAGCTAGATTCTTCTTTATCTGGAAAAACCAATAAATTACGATTAGGGATAAAAGGAAATCCAAATTTTGGATTAGCACGAACTTTGATGGTGGGTGTGAGAAATAATGACATACATCAAGATATTAAAGGAGAAGTTTGGTTCAACGAACTTCGCTTGGCCGATATGGATAATAAAGGGGGGATGGCTGCTTTGTTAAATGTAGATACCAATCTCGCTGATTTTGCCACCATTTCAGCCACCGGTAAAAAAAGCACAATTGGTTTTGGAGCCTTAGAACAAGGATCAAACGAAAGAAGTCGAGAGGATACCCAACAATATAACATTGTTACTAATTTAAATTTAGGAAAATTATTACCTATAAAATGGGGGGTTAATTTGCCATTTAATTATGCTATTGGAGAAGAAATTATAACTCCGGAATATGATCCTTTTAATCAAGACATCAAACTGAAACTTTTATTGGAAAATACAGATGATCTGGCAAAAAGAGACAATAGTTTCAAAAGAGCAATCAATTATACGAAACGCAAAAGCATCAATTTCATAGGTGTTAAAAAGCAAAGAGGTCCTGAACAAAAACAACACCTCTATGATCCAGAAAATTTAACTTTTTCCCAGTCTTACAATGAAGTAGAACGTCATGATTTTGAAATTGATGAATATAAAGATCAGCAGGTAAATACAGCGGTTGACTATGTCTATAGTTTTAAAACAAAATCAGTTGAGCCATTCAAAAAAACCACCTTTATGCAAAAAAGTGACTATTGGAAATTGCTAAGTGATTTTAATTTTAATTATTTACCTTCAAGCATCTCTTTTAATTCTAATATTATAAGACAATATAACCGTCAGCAGTTTAGACAAGTTGATGTTGAAGGAATAGGTCTTAGTCCATTATACAGAAGAAACTTTGCTTTCAATTATCAATATGGGTTTAATTACAATTTGACAAAATCATTAAAATTAAATTATAAAGCATCCTCAAGTAATATTGTAAAAAACTATTTAAACGAAAATAATGAGCCCATAGATAGTTTTACCATTTGGGACAGTTATTGGGATATTGGAGATCCGAACCATCACATGCAACAATTAGTGGTGAATTATGAAATTCCGATTAATAAAATACCATTATTTAGCTTCATAAAAGCGGATTATTCGTATACCGGGGACTATAGTTGGCAACGCGCCTCTAATGCATTATCAGAAATAGAAATTGGAGGAAATACTTATAATTTAGGAAATACTATTCAAAATGCAAATACCCATAATTTGAATACAACCTTTAATATGGAGGCTTTTTATAAGTATTTAGGGTTGGTAAAAGGTCCAAAATCATCTCCTAAGCCGAAAGGAATTCCAAAACCTGGAGATAAAGTGGTCAATACTGCTGTGAGGACTCAAAAGGACAACCCTTTTGTAGATGGATTTATTGGGGTATTGACTAGCTTGAAAAACGTGCAAATCAATTACACCCAAAATAGCGGTACTGTATTACCTGGATTTACCTCTGGAGTTGGTTTCTTAGGTTCTTCTAAACCTACTTTAGGATTTATTTTTGGAAGCCAAGAAGATGTAAGATATGAAGCCGCCAAAAACGGATGGCTGACCAATTATCAAGAATTCAATCAGAATTTTACTCAAGTAACCAATAAAACATTTAAGGCAACAGCAAATGTGGATCTATTTCCTGATTTTAAAATTGACTTGACATTAGACAGAGCCTATTCTGAAAACTCCTCGGAACAATATAAGGTCGATAATCTAGGAGTGTACATCCCGCAATCACCCTATAGTTATGGAAATTTTTCTATTTCAACCGTCTTAATTAAAACGGCTTTCTCGACAAGCGATCAGAACGCCTCGGTTGCTTTTGATGATTTTAAAAGCAATAGACTCATAGTTGCGAATCGTCTCGCCATTCAACGCGGAATGGACATTGCTAATCCTGCCAATTTAGATTCAGATGGTTTCCCAAAAGGATATGGAAAGAATAATCAAGCGGTTTTATTGCCTGCCTTTTTAGCGGCTTATTCAGGAGAGAATGCGTCCAATGCTTCACTTGGAATGCTAAGAAGCTTTCCTTTGCCTAACTGGTCGGCGAAATATAACGGGTTCATGCAATTTGAATTTTTTAAAAACAACTTCAAGCGCTTTTCTTTGCAACATAATTATAGGTCGTCCTACACTGTTAATGCGTTTAGATCAAATTTTGAATACGACAAAATGCCAAATGGAGTTGATTTAAGCGGTAATTTTCTCAACAAAACCATAACATCTAATATTAACTTGGTAGAACAATTTAATCCACTAATTAAAATGGATTTAGAGTTAGAGAATTCTCTAAATGCGGTTGCCGAAATTAAAAAAGACAGGGCCTTATCGATGAGTTTCGACAATAATTTATTAACCGAAGTAAATGGAATTGAATACGTGGTGGGACTTGGTTATCGATTTAAAGATGTGATTTTGTCCTCAAGGTTAGCTGATAGTCCTACAGGAATAATAAAAAGTGACATCAATTTAAAAGCGGATTTATCCTATCGAAACAATCAAACGATTGTCCGGTATTTAGCTTATGATAACAATCAATTAGCTGCGGGACAGAATTTATGGTCCTTAAAAGTCACTGCTGATTATTCCTTTAGTGAAAACCTAACAGCTATTTTCTATTATGACCATTCTTTTTCAAAAGCCGTAATTTCGACATCTTTCCCTATGACAAATATTCGGTCTGGGTTTACGCTTCGCTATAATTTTGGAAATTAATTTTGGAAATTTAAAAGTATTTTTAACAGAAGAAGGTTACATTTGCCCAATAAAAATTTAAATTATTAATTACAATTATCATGAGCCTACCAGCAAATTTAAAGTATACAAAAGATCACGAATGGGTTAGTATTGAAGGCGATATCGCCACAGTGGGAATTACTCATTTTGCCCAAAAAGAATTAGGAGATATAGTATATGTTGAAGTGGAAACTTTAGACCAAACTTTAGAGAAAGATGAGGTTTTTGGAACGGTTGAAGCCGTAAAAACTGTTTCTGATTTGTTTCTTCCCTTGTCAGGGGAAATTATTGAATTCAATGAAGCTTTGGAAAGCCAGCCTGAAAGCGTTAACACGGATCCTTATGGAGCAGGATGGATGATAAAAATAAAAATTTCGAATAACGCCGAAATAACTTCTTTACTATCAAGTGAATTATACAAGGAATTGATTGGTGCTTAAACATGTATATTTTTGTGCCGCGCTTTTTTGGACAGGAATTATTATCTTTTTCTGTTTAGGTCAGTTAAATAATGTTCCTTTTGGAAGCGTTTCAAATTTGGACAAATTAGTTCACGCTTTTTTTCATTTTGTATTTACGTTACTTTGGTTTTTGTTTTTCAAAAAACAGTTATGTGTTATAAATAACTTAAAACCTTTAGCGATTTCAATCCTGTTTTCATTTGTTTTTGGAATTTGCATTGAAATACTCCAAGAGCTATTTACAACAAGCAGACACGCAGATGTTTTTGATGTTTTGGCTAATTTAACCGGAGCAGCTCTTGCCATGATAAGTATTGTCTTATGGAATAGGCATATTAATGTAAATAGCTTTCACTAGCAGTTAAATTTTTCAAATATAATTGCACTCATTATTTATAATACGCATTCAAATAATTACCCACGCCAACTCAAAGGTGTAAATAGGAACAGTAATCTATTTTCAGGACGGAAATTTATATGTAAGCCAACTTCCTTTAGCAACTTCAGCTATTCAAAATGGTGCTAATACTCCTTGATTTCTTTTGCAATGAACGAAGCTTTCTAAGTAGAGAATGTAGATTTTGGAAATAATAAAATTTTAATTTTTTTACCTAGTTATGATTTGCAAACAATAAAATCGTAAATTGGATTATGGAATTGTAGGTGCTAAATGACAAATAAATTATCCAATTGTCAACTTTAATAAATAGTATCCTTTCAAATTTTATGGAATAACAATATGTTTTGGATGAACGGATGTCGAATAGTATCTTCGGTTCTAAGCGCCATTTTCGATGGTCAAAATACACAAAGCGAATACTAATTCTAAAAAAAACATATGAAAAAAACGCTACTAACATTGTTTTTATCTTTTTGTTCATTTTTTATTTTTTCACAAAAGGTAAGTATTAATCCCCAATCTAAGCTTGTTTCCGATCTATTTCCTATTTTTCTAAATTGTAAAAATTTGCAATCCAAAGGATTAGAAAACTGTTTTTACAAAGAGGTGCAAAATTTTGTTTACCAAAATTTTGAAGTTCCAGAAATTTTGAAGCAAAATAATTATCAAGGAATTGTAAAAGTACTTTTTGAAGTAGACAGGGAAGGGATTTTTAAAGTGCTTTATGTTAGTTCTGTTGAGGAATCATTGATTCAAGAAACCAAAAATGTTTTTAATAAATTCCCAAAAATAACGCCCTCGACTCATGAAGGAAACCCAACGTATTCCAAATTCAATATTACGATTTCAATCCCCTTAAAAGCCACTGAAGAGACAACATCGAAAGCAATTTCGAACCCTTCAATTCTAAAAATTACCAAGCCAATACTAACGGAATTAGACAATATTGTTTATGGAAAATTTAATAATCCCCAGTTAAAAAGCCATCTGAATATTCCTTTTTCACATAGTTATTATGCTCAGTTTGATAGTGCTTTAAATCAGGTTGGCAGTAACAACCATACAGCCTCAAAACCCTATACTTATACTGAGATTTCAAAATATTACAACCTTAAAATCGTAAATGAAAAGTTAAAGAAAAACACTATGGGTTGGTGGACAAAAAAATTGTGGAATGAAAACACGATCGAAATTAAAGGGGAGGACTATTGGTTTACCCTAAATCCAATATTCGATTTACAGCTTGGAAATGCAACCGGAAACAATCAAAATCATACGTTTGTAAATACTAGAGGGATTAATTTTCAAGGAGAGATAGGTTCCCAAATTTGTTTTACGACTACCATTTTCGAAAGTCAAGGACGATTCGCGGATTACTTTAATCGTTATGCCCAATACATTAAACCTGCCGGAGGTAATCCAGCCATTATTCCTGGAATAGGTATTGCTAAAAATTTTAAAAAGGAGGGGTATGATTTTCCTTTGGCAGAAGCCAATTTAACCTACACAGCCAATAAGTTTTTTGAATTCCAATTGGGTTATAGTAGAAATTTTATCGGGGACGGATACCGATCTTTATTGGAAAGTGATGGGGCGAGTCCGTATCCTTATTTTAAAATCAACACCAACTTTTGGAAAATAAAATACACCAATACCTATATGTGGCTCAAAGATGTGCGTCCAGAAGTGACTTTCGAAAGAACCTACGCTAAGAAATTCATGGCAAATCATTATTTGAGTTGGAACGTTTCCAATAGGTTGAATCTAGGTTTCTTCGAATCAGTGGTATGGGCGGACACTAATAATAGAGGATTTGATATGAGTTTTGTGAATCCTATTATTTTTTATCGTTCGGTCGAGTTTGCTTCTTCCGCTAGAAGCGGAAATGCTTTAATAGGGTTTACATCAAAATATAAATGGAACAACCAGCTAAATTTTTACGGACAGTTTCTTTTAGATGAATTTTCTCTTGAAGATGTGAAAGCGAGAGACAATAGTTGGAAAAATAAGTTCGGCTATCAGATAGGGCTTAAATATTATAATGCTTTTCAGATTCCTAATTTGTTATTACAGTTGGAATTTAATCATGTACGACCTTATGTGTATTCACACACTGACCCTATTACAAATTACGGACACAACAATCAAAGTATAGGGCATCAATGGGGTGCAAATTTTAAAGAGTTAATAGCGATTGCCCGTTATTACAAAGGCAGGTACTTTGCCGACGCAAAAATTACGTACGGCACCCGCGGATTAGACTTTGACACTACTGAAGACGGCTATAATTATGGCGGGAATATTTATAAAGACTATGATTTGAATCGACCTTTTGATACGGGTGTTAAAGTAGGACAAGGAAACACAATCAATATTTTTATTACTGATTTACAAGCAGGTTTTTTGGCAAATCCCTCCACAAATTTGAAATTTTTTGGAAGTTTTATCTATAGAAATTTTGATCCTACAAAAGATACGTTGTCCACTTTTAAGGAAAACACCTCTTGGTTTTCTCTAGGAATTCGTTCGGATGTGTTTAATTGGTATTTTGATTATTAGAGTTTGTTTTCTTTCTGAATTTTATGAGTTGTTTTTTTGCCAAATCCCTTTTGATAAACTACTTTTGCCAAAGTTTTAAAAAGCAATTAAACTTTAGCATTTAGCGCAATTACACATCCTATTTCCATAAGATCCCTATTCACCGATTTCAAGGCTATCACTAAAGCAGGCTTGGCGATTAGCGTATTGTTTTCCTCAATAGCAGGCTATTTATTGGGGTTTAACGATGTATATCCATTCAGTTGGATGGTTTTATTGAAATTAGCCATTGGCGGTTATTGTATGGTAGGCGCTTCAAATGCCTATAATCAAGTAATCGAAAAAGATTTAGATGCTTTGATGGATAGGACCAAAAATCGTCCCGTTCCAGCAGGACGAATGTCTCCGAATACAGCTTTGATTATTGCGAGCATCCTTACTCTTATTGGGATTGTTTTGCTGTATACGATCAATCCAAAAACAGCAATGTTTAGTGCAATTTCTATATTTTTATATACTAGTGTTTATACACCTTTAAAAACAATTACCTCTTTGTCAGTTTTTGTGGGTGCCTTTCCTGGAGCGATTCCGTTTATGTTAGGATGGGTTGCCGCAACAGGAAATTTTGGCATTGAAGCCGGAACTTTGTTTCTGATTCAATTTTTCTGGCAATTCCCACATTTTTGGGCCATCGGGTGGTTTTTATTTGAAGATTATGAAAAAGCAGGATTCTTTATGTTGCCAACCGGGAAAAAAGACAATGGAACGGCCATCCAAATAATTTTATATTCCATTTGGCTTATTATAGCTTCCCTTTTACCTGTTTTAGGTTATACGGGACAATTATTGATTACGCCACTAGCGGCATTTTTTGTTTTTTTGTTGGGGCTTTGGATGCTTTATTATGCAGTACGCTTATACAAGCTGAAAACTGCAAAAGCATCAAGAACCTTGATGTTGGTTAGTGTTTCTTATATTACTTTATTGCAATTAATTTATATATTTGACAAATTTTTAAGATAGTTATGGAAACGACAATGACAACACAAGAGTACCAATCAAGAACAGCAAGATCTTATAAATTACTGTTGTTGTTCGCCATGATAAGTATGACCATGATGTTTGCAGGACTAACGAGTGCTTTTGTGGTGAGTAAATCTAGAGCCGATTGGCTGAAAGATTTTCAATTACCTACTGCGTTTTATTTCAGTACTGCAGTGATAATAGGATGTAGTCTTACTTTTCATTTGGCTAAAAAAGCCATTCAAAAAAACAATCGCAGCGCCACAACCGCATTTCTCATGGCGACTTTAGCCTTAGGAATCGGGTTTGTAATTTTGCAATTCATTGGGTTTGGACAAATAGTGGCCAATGGCTATTATTTTACAGGTGCCGAAAGTTCCATTACAACCACATTTCTCTACATAGTCACCATTGTACACATGGCACACCTTGCTGGGGGATTGATTTCTCTTTTAATTATTATTTATAATCATTTTAAACAAAAATACAATTCAACTCAAACCCTTGGCATTGAGTTAGGTGCGATGTATTGGCACTTTCTCGACTTATTATGGGTTTATTTGTTTTTATTTTTATATTTCTTTAAATAAGAAAAAATTGTAAATTTGGAAACTTATTAACGAATAACTTTTATGGATACAGTTGCTACTGAAAATGGTTTAGGAAAAACTTGGGGAGGCGGAAACGAGCCTATGGGAGCTAGTTATGGCAAATTAATGATGTGGTTTTTTATCGTATCAGATGCGTTAACATTCTCAGGATTTTTAGCCGCTTATGGCTTTTCAAGATTTAAATTTATAGAAACATGGCCTTTAGCTGAAGAAGTATTTACGCACTTCCCATTTATGCATGGTGTTTCGGCGCCAATGTATTATGTGGCCTTTATGACTTTTATTTTGATTTTTTCATCTGTAACGATGGTTCTAGCTGTCGATGCTGGACATCAATTAAAAAAAGACAAAGTTGCGATTTACTTATTCTTAACCATAATCGGAGGTTTGATATTTGTTGGTTCGCAAGCTTGGGAATGGAAAAATTTCATAAAAGGGGAATATGGTGCTATTGAAACAAAAGGTGGAAGTTTACTTCAGTTTGTTGACAAAGACGGACATCGTGTGGCAATTGCCGATTTTGCCGCTACCTTTCCAGAAGAAAGAGAACAATTAACAAGGAGTAAAGGGAGATGGTTTATGGAGGAAGCAACTTTACCAACGTATTCGGTTGCCGAAGTTCAAGCCGGTTTCAAATCTCATTCAGACTTATTGATAAGAACGGAGACAATAACAGCCCAAAAGAAGAAAACAATACTTTCTAGAAAAGATTCTGAATTGCGTTTAACTCAAGCAAGTTTAGTTGTAGAAGGGGCTAACTTGACTAGAAATGAATATGGAAGCAAACTATTTGCTGACTTCTTTTTCTTTATCACTGGTTTCCATGGTTTTCACGTATTTTCAGGAGTAATCATCAACATTATCATCTTTTTTAATGTTTTACTAGGCACTTATGAGAAAAGAAAAAGCTATGAAATGATAGAAAAAGTGGGGTTATATTGGCACTTTGTCGATTTAGTTTGGGTATTTGTTTTCACGGTTTTCTATCTAGTTTAATATACAAAAAATTATTATTATGTCACACGAACATGTATCTAATACCAAACGAATTTGGACAGTTTTCGGAATATTATCCGTAATAACTATTGTTGAGGTGTTTTTTGGAATTCTAAAACCTGAAGTTTTACACTTCACCAACTTTTTGGGAATGAACTTGTTGAATTGGTTATTTATTATTCTTACCCTTGTAAAAGCGTATTATATTGTATGGGCTTTTATGCACATGGAAGGAGAAAAATCCACTTTGAGAAATTCAGTCGTTCTACCGGTAATTTTTCTGGTTTTGTATTTGCTTTTTATTCTTTTGACGGAAGCAAATTATGTTTTTGAGGTTTTTAAAGATAGCACGATTAAGTGGAATTTTTAACAAAATATTAATTCAAAAAAAAGGTGCGCATGGCGTGCCTTTTTTTATTTTTGCATATTATTTTTAGGTACAATTATGAAAAAAAATAGTGTTCTCTTCATCCTTTTTGTTTTGCCTATTGTTGCCTATCTTTTTTTTGCATCGGGAATAAATAGTTTTACAAAACTACCAATTATTACTTCTAAAGTTGCCGATTTTGGATACTGGAAATCCTTAAAAAACGAAAAAGTAAGCCTAAATAACAAAATTACAATTCTTGGATTTTCGGGTTATACTATTTTAAAAAACAGAGGAAACCTCTTCAACCTAAATCAAAAAATCTACCAACGTTATCATACTTTCAAAGACTTGCAATTTGTGGTGATATGTCCTTTGGGAACAGAAGACGAAGCAAAGAGTATTTTGGATGCTTTGAAGGCTTTCACGGATGTGAGCCAATGGCATTTTTTGTTTGCTCCACCCGAAGAAATTAAAACGTATTACAAGCAATTAAATCTCGTTGATCAATTAGGCGAGGATTTAGGGACACCAAATGTGTACATACTCGATAAAGAAAGAAATCTCAGAGGAAGAAAGGAAAAAAAAGGCTATAAAGAAGGTTATAACACTTTCCATCCGTCCGATTTGAGTAATGAAATGCTGGATGATTTCAAAGTTATTTTGTATGAATACCGGGCAGCCCTCAAGAAAAACCACAATGCCACCAAAGAACTTTAAACTTTAGAAATAGTGCTTAAAAACAAATCCTATATTGGTATTTCGTTTATCATCTTGATTTTCGGTATTTACGCTATTCCAAAAATTATCGATAGAATTCAAAATCATGAAATTGTAAAAGGAGATAGATTAGATACGGTTTCTAATTCGATGGAAACCAATAAAAGTTTGGTTAAAATTGGTCTAGCTCCAAAATTCGAATTGCTTAACCAGGAAAATACTAAAATTTCAAACGAAACCTATATAGGCAAAGTCTATGTCTTGGATTTTTTCTTTACAACTTGTCCTACTATTTGTCCGAAAATGAATCGAAGCATGTTGACTATTGAAAACACTTTCTTTGGAAATCCTAATTTTGGGATTGCCTCCATTTCCATCGATCCAGAACATGATACGTCTGAAGTGTTGAAAGAACATAAAGAATTATTAGGCGCTAAGTCGGCTAATTGGAATTTCTTGACGGGCGACAAAACAACTATTTTTGATTTGGCCAACAAAGGATTCAATATTTATGTAGGGGAGAACAGTAAAATAAAAGCGGGTTTCGAGCATTCGGGATTGTTTGCTTTGATTGATAAAAAAGGTTACATTCGATGCCGAAAAGACAATTTTGGAAATCCAATTTTGTATTATGACGGTTTGGATAAAAAAGGAGTACGGGACATTCAACAAGATATAGCAATTTTATTAAAAGAATAAAAAAATGGAAAGCAATATAATAGAAAAGAAATACAACAAATGGATCATCACTTTGTCAGTCTTAATTCCCGTTGCGGTAGCGGTACTGTTCAAGATAAAACTAAAAGATTTAGGTTTTAATGTAGCGCCGTTGCCTATTTTACCTCCTATTTACGCAACGATAAATGGAGTTACTGCCGTATTATTGATATCGGCAGTTCTCGCCATCAAAAAGGGAAAGAGACAATTGCATGAAAAATTGATGAAAACAGCGATTGCCTGTTCTTTAGTTTTTCTCCTGCTGTATATTGCCTATCACATGACCACGGATTCTACGAAGTTTGGTGGAGAAGGAGTCCTTAAATATGTTTATTATTTTATCCTTTTGTCGCACATCCTTTTGTCCATTGCGGTGATTCCATTGGTTTTGATTACTTATGTCCGGGCTTTGGCCAATAAATTTGACAAACATAAAAAAATTGCCAAAATCACTTTTCCCATTTGGTTGTACGTCGCTGTTACAGGGGTAGTAGTTTATTTGATGATTTCACCTTATTATGTTTAGCAAATTCAAAATTCAAAATTCAAAATTCAAAATTCAAAATTTATTTTTTGGAATTTGTTTTTTCTTTTTTGGAATTTCATCCTACGCCCAATGTGCGATGTGTCGTGCTGCATTATCTGGCGAGGCCAATAAGGTAAAAGCGCAAGCCGTAAATGACGGGATTGTTTACTTGATGGTTATTCCATACATACTTGTGGGTGCCATTGGTTATGCCGTTTTTAGGATGTATGCTAAGAAAAGTAATAAAGAGTAGATTCAAAATAATCTGAAACTTACCCTATAAAATTCTGAAATTACTTCAACCCATCCACGGCAACATTTACGGTGCCATTCACTTTTATAAAGGCAATAATGGCCTTGTTGGTCAATTGAATTTTCTGAAATTGAATATCCTCCATTTTTCCATTGACAAAAACCCCTGGAATGGGCGAATAATTTTTTAGGTATTTCATCATGTTTTGCTTCCCTTCCTCCAGATTAGGTGCCATGGAATAACGGCAGCTTTCCTGAATTTTTCTTAAAACAAGTCCTTGTGCCAGCCAGTTGGCAGTGCGCATTAACTTGTTTTTAGTGTCTAATACGTAGTCCAATTTATCGAAAAACAATTCTTTTGTTTGCGGGTCATATTGCGGAAGTCCCGTTAAGTAAATCGTTCCGTTTACGGCTCCCAATAAATCCAAGGCAATAACCATTTTACCATTTTTATGCCAAATGCCAACCTTTTGAACGGTTACTTTTTTGCTTCCGGAACCAAATTCCTGCCCGGCAAAATTCTTGGTCATTATTTTTGTAGCTTCTTCATAAGTGGAAACGGCAGTGATGTTGGCCGTTATTTGGCTGGGGATTTTAGGGACTGTTTTTAGGATGATTTTCGTCGCGTCGAATTTTGATTCTGGTTTTTTGCCAATCAAGGTTTCCATCGTGGCTTTCATTCCCATTTCCAATAAAAAGGTATTGTTTTTTAGCTTGGCCGTAGTCGAATAGATTTCAAGAGGAACGATTCGAAGCCAACTTTGATACCCTTCGTTCATTAAAAAAGGGGCGCTTATTTTTTCCATTGCGGCCAAAACATTGGGTTTGAAATCCATCGATTTTTCAATGGCGGCATCAATCTGCTTTTCGATTTTTGATCGAAACAGCTTTACGGCAGGATTGATGAGGTAGGTCACCGGAACATTTTTCCCGAAAACGGTCATTGTTGGACTTTCATTCCAGTCCAATGATTTAAGTTCAGTTTTGGTGTCTAGCTTCCAATTGGTCAAAGCCACGTCGCTCACTAGCGTTATGGTGCCGTTAAGGTTGAATTCCTTGGTGTTGTATAACGATACGCCGAGTGTTTTGGTGCCGATTCTATACTTTATCACCGCTTTTAGGGGCAAAACCGTTTTTAATTTTTCAATTTCGTTGGCAATTGAAATGGGAGCCAGTTTCCAAATTTTCATTTCTATATTGTCGTCTTCAATATTGGTGTCCTCGTATATTAAGCCATTCAAGAGCGCATTGGTTTTGTTTTCGATATCCTTTAGTTTGACGCTAACGGGTAAATTAATAAACGAAGGCGTGTTGTCATAGACCAAGGGTGTGGCGTCGTCCGGTTCCGGTTTTAAAGCCGCTATTTTTGAAGTGGTAGTGGCGCAGCTTGAAATTAACAGAACGCATAAAAAAAATCTAAAAATTGAAGGAATCTGGATCATTTTTTTATAATTTGTTACACAAAATTAATAAAACAAATAGGTTTTTGATGGTTTTTATAACAAATCCTCTTTTTAAAAGTAAATTGAATTTTTCGAATTAATTCTGCAATCAAAATAGTTGCCCTTAAAGCTGATTTTTTTAATAGAAAGCGGTAATTTTGTGTAGCACATTTGTTACAATCTTATTCGAAATTTATGGACAAAAAAAGTTTTTTCGGGTTACTGCTTATATTGCTGTGTGGCCTCGCTATTCAGGCGCAATCTAAAAAATGGACATTAGAAGAATGTGTGAGCTACGCGATACAACACAATATTTCCATCAAGCAAACCGAATTAGATTCTAAAATTGCGGTGATAGACAAAAAAGCAGCCAAAGGAAATTTTTTACCTTCTCTCAATGCCAATGCTTCCCATTCCTGGAACATTGGTTTAAACCAAGACATCACCACGGGTTTTTTACGCAATCAAACGACACAGTTTACCTCGGCAAATGCTACTGTTGGGGTAGATATTTATAATGGTTTGCAAAACCTGAATACACTTCGAAAAGCCAATCTTTCAATCGTTGCGGCGAAGTACCAATTGCTGAAAATGCAAGAGGATGTTGCACTCAACGTAGCCAATGCTTTTTTGCAGGTGCTTTTTAACAAGGAAAATTTAAAAGTGCAACAAGAACAATTGGCCTTCAACGAAAAACAATTGGCTCGTTCACAAGAATTAGTGCTTGCAGGTTCGGTTCCTCGAGGCGATTTGTTGGATATAAAAGCCAATGTGGCATCGGACAAGCAGAAAGTTGTAGCGGCTGATAATGCACTATTAATTTCCAAATTGAGTTTGGCCCAATTGATACAACTACCCGACTTTGAAAATTTTGATATCCTTGAAGATATTATCCTTAAAGAGGAACACCTTATTTTGTCACAGATACCAAAGGTTATTTATGACATGGCAAAATTGAACAGAACCGAATTGAAAATTGCGCAAACTAATCTTGAAATTGCGCAGAAAAATGTAACCATTGCCAAAGGTGGTTTTCAGCCCAATTTGAAAGGTTTTTATAATTTTAACAGTCGCGTTTCTTATGCTGACGCTCCCGCATTTGACCCCATTACGGGCAGTATCATAGGCACTAAAAATCCAGCACCTTTTTTTGATCAGTTTAGCGACAACAAAGGACAGTCTTTTGGGGCGCAATTATCGATTCCCGTATTTAATGGTTTCTCGGTACGAAACAACGTCGAACGTTCAAAGGTGAATTTAGAGAAATCTAAAATAGCGTTAGAGCAACAAGAATTAGACTTGCAGCGAAATGTGTATGCTGCATTTGCAGATGCTAAAGGAGCATTAAAGGCACATGAAGCTTCACTTGTATCATTGGAAGCAAGGCAAGAAGCGTATCATTATGCCAAGGAAAAATATGCGGTGGGAATGATGAATTCTTTCGATTTTAATCAGTCGCAAACCCTGCTTTCCAATGCGCAGTCGGAAGCGCTAAGGACGAAGTATGATTTTATTTTTAAAATTAAAATATTGGAATTCTATTTTGGAATTGCCATCATCAAAAACTAATATATTATGTCAAAAAAAACTATTTATATCCTAATTGGTGGAGCAGTTTTACTTATTGCCGTGTTTTTGGTGCTTTCAAAAACAGGGGTTATCGGGAATAAAGACAAGGCAAAATCAGTGGAAACATCCCTGGTTAAAGCCACGACAATAGCGGAAACTGTCTCGGCAACAGGGAAAATTCAGCCCGAAATTGAAGTGAAAATAGCTTCTATGGTTTCGGGCGAAATTATCGCATTGCCCATAAAAGAAGGGCAAGTGGTCAAAAAAGGGGATTTGCTGGTTAAGATAAATCCTGATTTATATACTTCGGGATTGAATAGGTCGGTTGCTAATTTAGCAGCGGCTAAATCAGGATTGACTCAGGCGGAAGCACAATTTAAAGAAGCCAAAGCCAATTATGATAGAAACAAAACCTTATTCGAAAAAGGCATTATTTCAAAGTCCGATTGGGATAAAACGGTCGCTTCTTTTGAAGTGACAAAAGCCACCAAACAATCGGCTTATTTTAATGTGCAAAGTGCTTCCGCAACCGTAAACGAAGCTAGAGATAATTTGGGTCGCACAATAATTTACGCCCCTGCCGATGGTACCATTTCAGTGCTCAATGTAGAATTAGGAGAGCGCGTTTTAGGAACCCAACAAATGGCCGGAACCGAAATTCTGCGCGTCGCTAACCTCAATAATATGGAGGTGGAAGTCGATGTCAATGAAAATGACATTGTAAAAATAAAAGTGGGTGACGAGGCCAAAGTTGAAGTTGATGCCTACTTAAAAAAGCAGTTTAAAGGAATTGTGACCAGTATTTCCAATTCGGCAAGCACCGCTTTAACGGCGGATCAGGTGACTAATTTTAAGGTTAAAATAAGAATTTTAAAAGAATCCTACCAAGATTTATTAGAAGGAAAACCGGCAAGTTATTCTCCATTTAGACCTGGAATGACCGCAACTGTTGACATTGTTACCAAAACAAAAACCAATGTTCTGGCCGTGCCTATTAGCTCGGTTGTGGTCAAATCCGACACCACGGCGGTAAAAGAAAGTAAGGTTTACGTAGCAGAACCGACTGAAAAAGAACCAATACCAAAAATCGATAAGAAACTAGAGTGTGTGTTTGTGAAAGTAGGGGATAAGGCTAAAATCCGAATCATAAAAACAGGAATTCAAGACGACACCAATATTGAAGTGATATCTGGACTTAAAAAAGGTGACTTAGTCATTATAGGACCTTATACCACAGTCTCAAAGGAATTAAACTCTGGGGATAAAGTTACCAAGGAAAAAACAGAAGAAAATGAGTAATCATTATTCAGTTCAAGTTTTCATTAATCACGGTTTTACCTTATACCTAAAACCCAAAACCCAATACCCATTTTGTCCTATATTCTAAACATCGAAACCACCACCAAGAATTGTTCCGTCGCTTTGGCAAAAGAAGGAAAAACAATTTTATGCAAAGAAATTGCCGAAGAAGGCTATTCCCATGCCGAACGATTGCATGTTTTTATTGAAGAAATCATCAAAGAAGTCGGGATCACTTTCCAAGATTTAATTGCGATTGCCGTGAGTCAAGGACCCGGTTCTTATACTGGATTGCGTATTGGCGTTTCGTCGGCAAAAGGCTTTTGTTACGCCTTGGACATTCCGCTAATTGCGGTGGATACTTTGCAAGTTTTGGCTTCACAAGCCACCGTTTCAAGTGGATTGATAATTCCAATGCTCGATGCCCGAAGAATGGAAGTCTATAGCGCTGTTTTTACTTCAAATTATAACAAAATAAGAGCTGTCCAGGCTGAAATCATCACTGAAAACTCTTTCGAAGAGTTGGAGGAAACCCTTTATTTTGTGGGCGATTGTGCCGAAAAATGTAAAACAGTTTTAACCAAAGAGAATTTTATTTTCTTAGATGAAATCAAATATCCTTCGGCAAAACAAATGAGTGGGCTGAGTTTCGAAAAATACAAAATAAATGACACCGTAGATGTCGCTTATTTTGAACCGTATTATTTGAAGGATTTTATGCTTACTACTTCTAAGAAATGAGATGATTTTTGTTTAATGGTCAATTCAAATCAGCAATAACTTTTTCGAAATCTTTTGTAGGCAGCGTACAGGTTTTATTTTGGCATAGATAAAAAAGGGTTTCATTTTCATTAAAACGATTTTTCAAAAAAGGAAGGTTGGAGGCTTTTTCAGTTCCTGTCAAAATCAAATTTGGAAAGTAGAAACTGTTTATTTTGGTACAATATTCCAATGCCAAATTGCCACAAATCGCCAATTCCTTGTGTTCCTCCGAATAATTCAGTGCCAAATCCATCCAATTGGAATACGCCGAAGGATAGTCAACGCTAGGCATGATATTTTGCAACATTCGTTGGCTTACTTTTTCGTAATGGTAATTTTCAAAATAAATACCCAACTGAAACAAGTTTTTCCCCATTATCGAATTCGATGCCGGAATAACGTTGTCTTCAGTTTCAAAATGTGTTGTTATCAAAGCTTCGTCTAGATTGGAAGTAAAGGCAAAAAATCCCGTTTTTTCGTCGAAAAAATGCTCCAAACTGTAATCAGTCAATTGTTTGGCATTTAATAGCCATTTTTCGTCAAAAGTCACTTCATATAAACTGATAAACCCAGCAATAACCCAACAATAATCCTCCAAATAGCCGTTGATGGTACTTTTCTGATTTTTATAATTGTGAAACAAGTTTCCTTCGCTTGACCATAGGTTTTTGATGATGAAGGTGGCATTCTGCAAAGCCAATTCTAAGTAATTGACGTCTTCCATGGCTTTGTAAGCGTCAACAAATCCTTTGAGCATTATAGCATTCCAAGAAGTCAAACATTTGTCGTCCAATCTAGGTTTAGAGCGTTTTTCTCTTTCGTTAAAGAGTTTTTGTTCCAAGATTTTCTTCTTGCTTTCGAGTTCAGAAAGGGATATTTCATTGTCTTTTGCAATGTCTTCCAAACTTTGATTTTGAATCAAGACATAATTACCGTCTTCCCATAATCCAAAGGTGTTGATATTGAAAACTTGACTGAACAAATCAAAATCTTCACCAATAATGGTATTCAATTCAGGAATTTTCCAAACATAAAAAGCACCTTCTTCCAGATAATTTTCTGCATTCAAACTATCGGCATCGAGAGCGCAATAAAATCCGCCATCTTCATTCATTAATTCCCTTTCGACGAAAGAAAGTGTTTTTTCGATGACTTCTTTATACAAAGGATTCGACGTCAGTTTGTAGGCCTCGCTGTATAAGGAGACCAATTGTCCATTGTCATAAAGCATTTTTTCGAAATGGGGAACGTGCCATTTATTATCCACTGAATAGCGTGAAAATCCGCCGTCAACAGTGTCAAAAACTCCTCCAAATGCCATTTTGGTCAGGGTGAGATTTACAAATTCAAGTAATTCGTTGTCGTTTTTTTGGTGTGCGAAACGTAACAAGAAATGATAATTATTAGGCATCATAAACTTGGGAGAACTCGCCATTCCACCAAATTCCAAATCAAAACTCTTTTTCCATTTTTCTACTAAAGCGGCAATTTGTTCTTGTGCCTCAACTGCGCTCGGGAGGACATTTGGGTTTTCATTTTGTATGATTCCCATGGATTGAATTCCTTTATGTAGTTTTTCGGCATAATCAATCATTTTCTCGGGAGCGGAAAGGTATATTTCCTGTAATTGGCTAAGGGTCTGCATCCAATCCTGCTTTCTAAAATAAGTTCCGCCCCAAACCGGTCTTCCATCCGGAAGTGTAACCACATTTAGTGGCCATCCGCCGCGACCAGTCATAATTTGAATGGCTTTCATATAAACCGCATCCACATCAGGGCGTTCTTCTCGGTCCACTTTGATGGAAATGAAATGAGCATTCATGACATCGGCGACTTCGTCGTCTTCGAAACTTTCGTGTTCCATGACGTGACACCAATGACAAGCCGAATAGCCGATGCTTATAATGATCAGCTTGTTTTTTTCTTTAGCTTCCGATAATGAATTTGGATTCCAAGCTTTCCAATGTACTGGATTAGTGGCGTGCTGTAATAAATACGGACTGGTTTCTTGCGAAAGTTGGTTCATTTTTCGAAAGCTAATTATGCATTTACTGCTTCTACGATAATGTTTTCGTCGTTAAGCATGCTTTTCAGCATATTTTCTATTCCGCTTTTCAAGGTAAAAGTGGAGGAAGGGCAGCCGCTGCAGGCTCCTTGAAGGATAACTTTTGCTGTTTTCGTTGATTCGTCATACGATTCAAACGCAATATTTCCACCATCGGCTTGAACGGCGGGTTTTACATATTCTTCTAATATGTTTATGATTTTTTGTGAAGTGAGGTCTAGCTTATCAAAGCTCTCCGTTTTTATAGCCTCTTGCTCCACGCTTTCAGCTACCAAGTTTTCATCAAGCACGATTCCTCCGTTCTCGATATATTGTTTGATAAAAGTTCTGATTTCAAGTGTAATTTCTTGCCAATCGTTGATTTCATATTTGGTTACCGAAATGTAATTTTCATCAATGAAAACTTCCTTTACATAAGCGAATTTAAATAATTCTTTTGCCAAGGGAGAAGCAGCCGTTTCGTCGATGTTTTTGAATTCAATTGCGGTTTTTGTCAACATTCTGCTTACCACAAATTTCAGGGCTGCCGGATTTGGAGTTGTTTCTCCATAAACGGTTATGGGTTGTTTTTGCGTCTTATTTTCTTGGACAGTAATAATCGCACCGCCGTTGGATACAAATGTTTCTATTTGTTCCGCCACGGCATCCTTTACGTCTTCCCATTCGACAATGCTAAATTTTTCGATTGCAATGAAATTTCCCGAGATATAGACCGTTTTTACGAAAGGCAAATAAAACAGTTGTTGTGCCAAAGGAGAATTTTTGGCCTCATCAATATTTTTGAATTCAAAACTCTCATTTTGGGTGATAAAATCGTCGAATTCGAATTTTAATATACTTGGGTTTTGAGATTCTTTTATTGTTATTTTCGGCATGAGTTCTTTAATTTTGTACAAATTTAACGAAGTTATTTTCTACTAATAACTATATTTGGTTTTTTAATGAATAAATTAACTTTAATACCATTTCAATTGAATATTTATTCTTTTTTTACGTTGTTTTTATTGGCTCCAAAGCTCCGCAACATAACACTTTTTGAATGATTCATAATATCAAGGTTTTATTAGTTCTTATTCTGATTAACCAAAACTCTTTTTCACAAGAGGGGATTGCTGTGTATTCGGATTATTTATCAGACAATTATTATTTGATTCATCCCTCAATGGCAGGAGCAGCAAATTGTGCAAAAATTAGACTTACTTCCCGTAAACAATGGTTTGGCCAAGATGATGCGCCGATGCTTAATACACTTAGTTTTAATGGTCGAGTTTCCGAAAAAGTGGGGGCAGGAATTATACTTTTTAATGACAAAAATGGTTTTCATTCCCAAAAAGGATTAAAAGCAACTTACGCGTATCATATAATGTTTTCAAGGGATGAAATTGATTTGAATCAATTGTCTTTTGGGATTAGTACTGGATTGATTCAAAATCAATTGGATGAGACGAGCTTTGACAATTCTAATAATGACCCTACTATATCTGGACAAATCCAAAATAGTTCTTATTTTAATATTGATATTGGAGCTTCTTATAATTATTTAGATTTATATCTACATGCAACCTTACAGAACGCTATTGAAACTAGAAGAGAATTTTATACCGAATCTGAAACTGATAATCTGAGAAAATATTTATTGAGTGTTGGATATGTATTTGGAGACAAAGAAAATATATTATGGGAGCCTTCTATTTTGTTCCAGCTTGTGGGTAAAACCAAAGAAAAACAAATTGACATTAATATGAAAGTCTACAAAAATTTCGATTATGGAAAACTTTGGGGATGCCTGTCTTATCGAAGAAGTTTTGATAGTGCTGAATTTCCTAATGGAAGCGTTATATCTTCACAAAAACTGGAATATGTTACCCCAATCGTAGGATTCAACTTTAAAAATTATATGTTTGCTTATACGTATTCTCATGTTTCTGGAGATACCAAATTTGACAATGGGGGTTTTCACCAAATCACTTTAGGGGTCAATTTATTTTGTAAAAAAGAGCGATACGAATGTAATTGCCCGATTATTAATTAATTCGTTAAATCAACACAAACCTAATTCCAATCAAATGCCAATATTAACTGTAAACGGAAAAACCCCATCTATACCTGAAGATTGCTATGTTGCAGAGAATGCAACTATTGTAGGAAATGTGTCCTTTGGCAACTTATGCAGCGTTTGGTTTAATGCAATTATTAGAGGCGATGTTCATTTTATCACTATTGGAGATAAAGTCAATATTCAAGATGGTGCCATTATTCATTGTACCTATCAAAAACACCCCACAATTATAGGAAATAATGTCTCTATTGGACACAATGCGATTGTTCATGGGTGCACTGTTCATGATAATGTCTTAATAGGAATGGGCGCCATAGTGATGGATAATTGTGTTATAGAAAGCAATTCTATTATAGCCGCAGGCGCTGTTGTTACTCAAAATACAGTGGTACAATCTGGGAGTATTTATGCCGGGGTTCCTGCCAAAAAAGTAAAGGAAATCGACCAATCTAATTTTTCGGGTGAAATTGAACGCATTGCTACTAATTATGTAATGTATTCGGGTTGGTACAAAAAAGAATAAATTCTCCTAGAAATCTTTTTCAATCACCTCATAATTATTTTCTAGAATAGCAGAAATTACTTTGGGATTGGTATTTATATAGAAAATGGGCTCGTTTTTTTTAGCCAATGTAAACCCAACTTTTTGCCGTAATATGTTTTGGGTTTGTTTGGCTGCCGCTTCCCCCGAATCGATAATATGAATGTTATCTGGGATTATTTTTTTTATTTGGGGAATCAAATATGGATAGTGGCTGCAACCTAAAACAAGAAAATCAATATTGGCTTCAATCATTGGCGATAAATAGGAATGGAGTAATTGAGTCATTTCGGGTGAATCTATTTTGCCACTTTCAATCAGTTGAACCAATCCATGGCCTATCTGTTCAATGATTTTTGTATTCTGAAACTTCTCCGTGGTCCTATTGAAAAGTTCACTATTTAATGTGCCTTGTGTAGCTAGTATTCCTATGGTTTGCGTTTTCGAATGAGTCGCAGCTGGCTTTATCGCGGGTTCTATCCCAATAAATGGCACCGAATATTTCGCTCGCAATTCCTGAATGGCATTTGTAGTTGCCGTATTACAGGCTACCACAATTAATTTACAATTCATGCTAAGTAAGAACTCTGTGTTTTTTATACTTAATTCTATAATCTCGGCTTTCGATTTTTGACCGTAAGGAGCATTTTTGCTATCGGCTAGGTATATGGTTTTCTCGTTGGGAAGCAAATGGTGAATTGCTGTCCAAATGGAAGTTCCTCCAATGCCTGAGTCAAAGATTCCGATAGGTTGATTATTATGCATAAAAAAACTGTTATTGCGACGGATTAAATGTACTATAAATTTATATTTAAACAAAAAAAACTGCTTCCTCCAAAAAATGGAGAAGCAGTTTTTTGAATAGGTATATTTTTTATTAGAAACCTAAATCTTTTTTAACATCGGTAGTCAAGTTTGGACCATCGGCAAGTAAAAGCGTTGAGCCATCAATAACATATTGAAATCCTTTAGCTTTGCCTACTTTTTGGATGGAAGTTTTTACTTTTTCATAGATAGGTTTAGTGATGTCTTCTTGTTTTTGTTGTAATTCTTTTTGGGCATTTTGACCAAATTCTTGAATTCTTTTTTGCATATCAGAAACCTCTTTTTGACGTTCCCCGTTTATAGCTTCGCTTACCGTTGAAGCTTCTGCATCATATTTTTTTAATTTTGCCTGAAATTCTTCAGCCATTTTTTTGTAATCAGCATCATAGGATGCGCTCAATGTTTCAAGTTGTTTTTGAGCCTCTAACATAGCTGGCATTTTACTCATAATTTCACTTACATCAACATGAGCTGTTTTCGCTTGTGCATTTGTAGTTTGGTTTGCCGCTACAATAAGTAGTGCTGCAATTAATAAAGTTTTGATTTGTTTCATCGTTTTTAAAATATTTAGTAATTAATTATTGTTTGTAATCTATTTTGTTGCTTTTAATTTTTCTTCGTTTGCTTTTTTAGCGGCTTCTCTATCTTCGAGCACTTTTTTCTTCCTTTCTTCTAATGCTTTTTTATAATTTTCAATCACTTTTTTGCGTTCTTCTACTATTTTAGCTCTAGCGTCTGTTTGTTTTTGTTTAGGATCTTCTACTTCTATTTTTTCGAGCACTTCTGTTTTAGTAGAGTCAATTATAGTTATTGGGATTACTGCATCATCTATAACTTTTGTATCAGAAATTGTGTCGGGTTTTTTAGTTCCTCTTTCCTTTAGAGCTTGTTTCCTTTTATCTTCTAAATCATCTTTACGATCCTCAACTACTTTTTTACGCTCTTCCAAAACTTTTGCTTTTTCATCAGCTAATTTTTGTTTTGCCTCTGCTGCTGCAGTTTTAGCAGTTTCTTTTTCAATCTCGTTTGGAATTACTTCGGTTTTTGAATCTACAGGAGTTACATTAATTTTTATAGTTTTCCTTTCCTCTAGAACTTGTTTCCTTTTTTCTTCTAAATCTCTTTTGCGATCCTCAACTACTTTTTTACGGTCTTCCAAAACTTTTGCTTTTTCATCAGCCAATTTTTGTTTTGCCTCTGCAGCTGCAGTTTTTTCAGTTTCTTTCTCAATATCATTTGGAATTATTTCGGTTTTTGAATCCACAGGAGTTACATTAATTTTCATAGTTTTTCTTTCCTCTAGAACTTGTTTCCTTTTTTCTTCTAAATCTCTTTTGCGATCTTCAACTACTTTTTTACGGTCTTCCAAAACTTTTGCTTTTTCATCAGCCAATTTTTGTTGTGCCTCTGCTGCTGCAGTTTTTTCAGTTTCTTTCTCAATATCATTTGGAATTACTTCGGTATTTGAATCTACAGGAATTGCACTAATTTTCATAGTTTTTCTTTCCTCTAGAACTTGTTTTCTTTTTTCTTCTAAATCTCTTTTACGATCCTCAACTGCTTTTTTACGATCTTCTAAAACTTTTGCTTTTTCATCAGCCAATTTTTGTTTTGCTTCTGTTGCTGCAGTTTTTGCAGTTTCTTTCTCAATGTCATTTGGGATTACTTCGGTTTTTGAATCCACAGGAGTCACTCCACTTTTCTTAGCTTCCCTTTCGATTTGAAGTTGGATTTTTCTATCCGCTATTTCTTTTTTCTTTTGCTCTTGCAATAATTTTCTATCTGCGATAGCTGTATCTCTCGCTGCTTTCTTATCCTCTAATGCTTTTTTTCTTTCTGCAAGTGCTGGATTTTCAACTATGGCATCCTCTTCGAGATCTTTGGCATCTTCTTCTTTAAGTTGCTTTTTAGTCAATTGTTCTCTTTTTTCTGATCTATTTAAAACCCTAATAACTTGGTCACTAATGTCAAATCTTTTTGCTACAAAAAGCATCGTTAAATCGGAAGTTTTATCAAATATGAAATCATATTTTTTTGCTTCAGCAATATCTTGCACCGCTGTAAAGACTTGATCTTGAATAGGCTTTGTTAAAATAGTTTTTTGAAGCATTAAATCACCATTTGGACCAAACCTTTTTTGTTGGTATTCCAACTTTTCATTTTCAAGGAAATTGATTTCAGTTTGACGTTCTTCAATAAGTTCTTTTGTTAATAGCGCCTGCTCAGCTTTAAGTGCTTCTTTTAATTTGTTTATTTCTGTTTTTTTTATTTCAACTTGCTGCTTCCATTCTTGGGCTTTTTGCTCTAATTGGTTTTCCGCTTCTATGTAATTTGGTACATTTTGTAAAATGTATTCCATATCAATATAGCCTATTTTAGTCCCTCGGGTTTGCGCTTGAATTGTATTTCTTACAATAAGGCATAAAATTAGAAATAAAAACTGTTTTCTCATAACTATATTGTTTAGCAAATTATATCAAATTTATTTTAAAATTGTTGTCCAATGATAAAGTGAGTTTCCCAACCATTTGCTTTTGATTGTCCTGGCAAAGCATCAAATCCATTTCCAAAATCAATACCCAACAATCCAAATGCAGGCATGAACACTCGTAAACCAAATCCTGCCGAACGTTTTAGATCAAATGGGTTGTATACTCTGAAATTTTCAAATGACGAACCTGCTTCCATAAAGGCAAGTGCAAAAATTGAGGCCGATGACTTCAATGTTATAGGATAACGCATCTCCATTGAAAACTTGTTATACACCGAAGCGCCAATTTGTTGTCCGTAACGAGAGTCATTTTGATCCGTAATAATTGGTGTCAAGGAGTTATTGGGATACCCTCGCAAGCCAATGATTTCCCTGCCGTCCATTGCAAAATTTTGCATTCCGTCACCTCCTAAAAAGAATCTTTCAAAAGGAACTATCCCCCTGTCTTGATTGTAGGCTCCCAAGAATCCAAATTCACTGAGTGTTCGAAGTACTAATTTACCATAAATTTTAGTATACCAATCGGCTTTGAATTTAATTTTATAATATTCTAGCCAATTAAATTTCTTTTGGTCCACTTTTGAGGGGTCCTCAGCTGCATTCTCATAAGTATCAAATTTATTTGGAGTTTGATTAGTTGCACTAGGAATTGCCTCTACATAATCGCCTGCGTTTACAATTATGCCATTTGAACCTTCGTAAGAAGTCCCCACATGCTTGTACTTATATTCCTCTTTATCTCCTAATGTAGCATAATCGATCCCATTAATTAAAGAATAAGGAATTGTAAATTTCCCTGACAAGCTTAATTCAGAACCATAAGTTGGAAATATAGGGTTTACACCTTTGCTGCTTCTTGACACCCCAATAGTATAGGCTAAGTTTCTTGAAGCTCCATCGCCAAAAGTAAACAACCCCGTGTTGTAATTATTCAAGTCATAATGCTGATAGCTTATCGATTGAGATAACACGAAGAAATCGTCCGGAACCGTCAATCTTTTGGCTAAACCAACCGATAACGTTAGAATATTGAAACTTTTACTTTTATCAGCGGTCTGCGTTTGGAAATTGTTTAAGAATTGCTTGCTATAGGACAATGAGGTGCTAAATTGCACTGGTTTCTTTCCTCCAAACCAAGGCTCTGAAAACGACACACTATAGGTTTGGAAAAAAGTACTTGCCTGCAATCTTAAGGATACTTTTTGACCATCACCCATAGGGAGTGGTTTATATGCTTCCTTTTTGAATAAATTTTTAGCCGAAAAGTTATTAAACGACAATCCCAAAGTTCCTATGAAACCACCACCACCATAACCTCCTTGAAGCTCTATCTGGCTAGCGCCTTTTTCCGTAAGGGGGTATTCAATATCCACAGTCCCGGATGCGGCATCTACATTTTTGAATTTTGGTTCAATGGCTTCTGGATCAAAAAATCCGAGTTGTCCAATTTCACGAATGGTTCTAATGAGTAATTCTTTATTGTATTTTTCTCCAGGTTTTGTTTTCAATTCTCTGTAGATAACGCGATCGTTTGTTTTGTCATTTCCTGTTACCGTGATTTTGTTGAAATAGGCGATGGGACCTTCGGTAATTCGTATTTCAAAATCGATAGTGTCATTAGCTGTTTTTACTTCTACAGAATTGATATTCGAGAATAAATAACCATTGTTTTGATACAAATTGGTAATGTCATCACCGTCTGGCTTCGATTTGTCTGCAATTCTTTTTTCGAGAAGACCGCCATTATAGATCTCTCCTTTTTTTATACCTAACATACTAGTAAGTCCTTGATCAGAGTAAACTGTATTCCCTAAAAACTTAATATTTCCAAAATAGTATTTGTTTCCCTCTTCTATATTTATTTTAACGGACAATGCATTTTTGTCCTTGTTGTAGGATACAGAATCTGAAATAATTCGGGCATCCCTATATCCTTTTTCTTTATAGAATTCGATTACTTTTTCCAAATCGGTTTTGTATTTGTCCTTAATGAATTTAGAAGCTTTTAAGATGCGAATTGGATTTTTTTGTTTGGTGTCTTTCATCGCATTCCGTAATATTGTGCCTGAAAGTTTTGTATTTCCTTCAAAATCAATATTTTGAATTTTAACTTTTTCGCCTTTATCAATACTCACCACAATATGAACTAAGTTTACAGCCGAAGTGTCTTTTAAGGTATTTATGTTAACCTTGGTGTTGAAATAGCCCTCTTTTTTGTATTTATTTTCGAGGTAATTTTTTGTGGTCGTAATTAAATTTTCATTGACCACTTTTCCTTTGGTAAGATCAGTGTCTTTAATCAACTCTTCTGTTTTGTTTTTCTTTACGCCATTAAATTTAACTTCATTCAGTTTAGGTAATTCTTCAATATTCAAATCAATATAAATGCTGTCGTTTTGAATTTTATTAACATAAAATGAAATCTCATCAAATAATCCAAGTTTTCCAAGTTTTTTAATTGCGTTGCTTATTTCTTCTCCAGGAATTGTTATTTCTTGTCCTTTTTCAAGACCGGCAAAGGTTACTACGGTTTGGGTATTAAAACTTAGTTTACCAACTATGGCTACATCGGCTAGAATATATTTTTTTCCTTGGTCAAAAGGAACCCTTTCTTGTGCTTTAATTTGTAAAAAACTTCCAAAAATTAAAATTGCTAGGGCCGTTTTTATGCTTTTATGTAACACTAAAAAATTATTTAATTTGTTCACTTGTTTTTCCAAATCTTCGTTCTCTTTTTTGATAACTAATGATAGCCTCATATAAATGGTGTTCTTTAAAGTCAGGCCACAATACATCAGTAAAATATAATTCTGCATATGCAATTTGCCACAACAAAAAATTACTTATTCTATGTTCTCCGCTTGTTCGTATTAATAAATCTACATCTGGTAAATTTCGCGTGTAAAGATGCTCATTTATAATTGGATCGTCTATTTCGTCTATAGAAATTATATTATTTTTAACTTTATTACTGATGCTTTTCACGGCATTGACTAATTCATCTCTTGACCCATAACTCAACGCTAGAGTTAATGTCATTCGGGTATTGCCCTTTGTTTTTTCAATTACATCAAGAAGTTCGCTTAATGCAGATTTTGGTAATTGTTCTAAATTACCTATAGCGCTTAATTTTATATTGTTCTTTTGCAAAGTAACTAACTCTTTCTTCAAGGAATTAATTAAAACACGCATTAAGGTTTGCACTTCTAATTTTGGCCTATTCCAATTTTCAGTTGAAAAAGCAAACAATGTAAGACATTCTATACCAATTGTAGCACTTGCTTCTATTATTTTTTTTACTGATTTTGTTCCGGTTTGGTGTCCAATAGCTCTCAAAAAACCTTGTTGTTTTGCCCAACGACCATTGCCATCCATTATAATAGCGATATGCTTGGGTAAATTGTCTTTGTTTATAGGTTCTTTTAAATTCATTTTTTTATTTTGCACAATAGCAAGGTTTGTCTCCAAAGGTATAGGTCATTGTTAAGCCAGAAAAAACATACCAATCATTATTATTTACATTTCCAAAGTCAATCCCCAATTTCTTTAAATTTTTATTCGTAGGGTTGCTTCCGTCCATATCATCTGCAAAAGTATACCTTGGGCCAAACTCAATCCCAAGGATTAAAAATCTATTGATATTTGTTTTAACACCAATTATCATGGGGATTGATACAGTCCCGTGATTAGAATCATATTTAGTTTTGCCAACATCAAAAAAGAGGCCGTTGTATATTGTATAATTAATCCCACTATATATATATGGTGTGAACTTAGTCTTAAAATCAAATAAATTAAAGTCAAAAAAATTAAATTCAAGGCCTAAAGATACTTCTTTTATGTTATTTTCAAAATGATATCCTCTTCCATATCTGCTAGGTTCTTTTGAGCCAAGATCACTAGCTACAATTTTGGATTGGGTATATGAAAAACGGTAAGTGTGTCTTGGGCTTTTATTCCATTTATAAAGAATTCCGAATGCAGGTTCGTTTGGGGCAATATATGTCGTTGATCCAATATCTCCTATATAGTTACTTCCGCCAAGAAATATGCCAAACTCGTGAGTTTGTGCGTTCATTACCATAATAGGTGCTAAAAATAAAAGATGGAAAAGTTTGTACATTCTTAAATAAAAATTGGATGCAAATATAATAATTATCACCTCTATTAATGCCCATAGTTTTAAATATGTGTATTAGCGATAAAAAGACACAAAAAACCGTTAACAATTAAGGATTCAGTAGTAGTGAAACGAAAAAAATAGGGATATTCGTATAGCAGTCCTAAAAAAAATGATTTAATTCCTTCGATCTTCACCCCAAAACAGCTTGGTTCGAAGTGTTTTAAGGAAAGTTTCTTCAGGGATTTCGACCATGTTTATCTGAAAAGGAGTTTTCTTTATAATCAGTATCGTTTCATTTTTAACAGAAGTAATTCTAGAATCCAAAGAAACCAAGTAATTTTTTTCTCTTCCAGAAACTTTCAGCCGAATCTCGGTCTCATCTGGAATTACAAGGGGGCGTGCGTTTAGATTGTGCGGTGCGATTGGAGTTATAACTAATCCTTTTACGTCTGGAGTTAATATAGGGCCTCCACAACTCATGGAATATCCTGTTGAACCCGTAGGGGTTGCAATAATTAAACCATCGGCCCAATAGGAATTTAAAAACTCTTTGTTTAAATACGTTTCTATTGTAATCATCGAAGTGGTGTCTTTTCGGCTCACGGAAATTTCATTCATGGCAAAATTGATTTCTTCAACTGCTGTATTTGATGGGGTACAGGATAGACTCAACAAAGTCCTATTAGAAATGGTGTATTTTTTATTAATTATAAATTGCATGAACTCCGCAATATTCTCCTTTTGAACGGTTGCCAAAAATCCCAATCGACCTGCATTTATTCCTAAAATTGGAACGCCTGAATTTCGAACTAGAGCAGCGGCTCTTAAAATGGTTCCGTCCCCGCCAATACTAATCAACATATCAAAACTGCTATCTAACTCTTTATGGGAAGTAAAAGTCTTATATTCTTTTTGGATGATTTTTTTTTCGTGCAATATTTTCAAAAAAGCAGCTTCGATAATCATTTCTACCCCATTGATGTTAAAAAACACAAAAATGTCGTTTATGATTGGTTCCGTGCTATTTAGATAGTGTTTTCCGTAAATGGCTACTTTCATCAAGTTTGTGTATTATATATTAAGATATTTGTCTAAATAATTAGAGCGTTCTTTTAATGTATTGATATAATTGTCTTCAAGATGGTCGGATATGATTTCAAAATTATATCTTCTAAATGCCTGGATTATTTCATTCATGGGCCCTAAACTTATTTTTAAAGTTACCTGAATATTTACTGAATCTGCTTCAGAAATAAACAATCCCAAAAGTTTCCCATTATTGCTTTCTACGATTTGGGTAATTTGACTCAGTGAATAATCCACTAATGCTTTTTTGATAACAATAATCCCTCCAGGCTCTTTTAAAAATGGGGTCTCGTTGAAAAATCCCATAATGTCGCCGATTTCATAATAACCAACATATTTGTTTTCTTCGTCCAAAACAGGAACTAAGTTAGTGTGGTTTTGTGCAAATACTTCCAAGACGTCCAACCAAACCATATTGGTTCTGGCAAAAAATTTCTCAAAGGAATACCTATAATCGATAATTTTTTTATCACTTATAAAAGTTTCGATGTCTTCAGTAGCAACACTCCCAATGTAAATTTGCTCTTCTACAACAGGAAAATGGGAAAAGGATAAATCACTTATAAAGCCCTGAACATCCGAAATAGTCACCCGGCTGTCAATCGCTTTATAATCATTAGTAATATAGTTTGTAATTTGTGTCATGAATTAATCTAATATATTTGATGCAAAATAATCAAAATTATACAATAACAGCTAGTTTTACTTTGTATTTTTGTATTTCTAAATTCAATAAATATCTTCTAAAAGTATTCCAATGACAAAGTTAAGTGTAAATATTAACAAAATAGCCACTTTACGAAATGCTCGTGGAGGAAATGTGCCTGATTTGTTAAAAGTAGCTACTGATATTCAGAAATTTGGCGGACAAGGCATTACCATTCATCCAAGACCAGACGAAAGACATATCCGATATCAAGATGCCCGAGATTTAAAATCAATCGTTTACACCGAATACAACATCGAAGGGAATCCCGAAAAAACCTTTATTAATCTCGTTCTCGAAATAAAGCCCACACAAGTTACTTTAGTCCCTGACGCTGTTGATGCCATAACCTCAAATGCGGGTTGGAATACTTTAAAAAACAAGGATTTTCTAACCGAAATAGTTCAGGAATTTCAACGAAATGGCATTCGAACTTCCATCTTTGTCGATCCAGTTCTCGAAATGATTGAAGGAGCCAAAAGAATTGGAACAGAGAGGATTGAATTGTATACCGAATCCTTCGGGCACGAATATAGTTTGGGAAATAAAAAAGGGATTGACCCTTATGTGAAATCTGCAATTTTAGCAAATGAATTGGGGTTGGGAATCAATGCGGGCCATGACTTGAGCCTAGATAACATCGAATTTTTTAAACAAAATATCCCTGGCTTACTTGAAGTCTCCATTGGCCATGCCCTTATTTCCGAATCCATTTATCTCGGATTGGACAATGTGGTGAATATGTATTTGCAAAAATTGAAATAAATAATATGCTCTACTCAAAAATAGAAGGCTCTGGTAAACCCCTCTTAATTTTACATGGATTTCTGGGAATGTCCGACAATTGGAAATCCCTCGGTGTCCAATTTGCCTCGGATGGTTTTCAGGTTCATCTTTTAGATTTGAGAAATCATGGCCGAAGTTTTCACTCCGATGAATTCAGTTACGAACTCATGGTTCAGGATGTATATGACTATTGCAAAACCAATAATTTAGAAAAAATCAATATCATAGGACATTCTATGGGCGGAAAAACAGCGATGCTATTTGCTGTAACTTATCCTGAAATGATTGAAAAATTAATTGTTGCCGATATTAGTCCAAAATTCTACCCACAACACCACCAATCTATTTTGGAAGGGTTGAATGCGGTCGACTTTTCAAAAAAACCAAGCCGAAACGAAGTGGAAGAAATCGTCTCACATTACATAACTGACTATGGTACCAGACAATTCTTGTTGAAAAGTCTTTATTGGCAAGAGCCAGGACAATTAGCATTCCGATTTAATTTGCCCGTTTTTAACAAAAAAATAGAGGAAATAGGAAAGTCACTTCCTGAAAATGCAATTTATAACAAACCAACCCTTTTTATTCGTGGCGGAAATTCTAATTATATTTTAGACACTGATTTCGTGAATATAAAACAGCATTTCCCAAATTCAAAAATAGAAACTATTTCTAATACAGGTCATTGGCTTCACGCCGAAAATCCAAAAGTATTTTACAAAATGACGCGTTCCTTTTTAGAATAATAACTACTTTTATATAAATAGCAAAAGTATGAATCTGATTATGAAAATAGTAATTACTGCCATTTTAGTAATGGGAATTGCGCATGGTATGCCAGGAGTTCATGTAGCGAGTTTTGGAACCGCCTTAATTGTAGCAGTTGTTCTAGGCTTGTTAAACATATTTATTAAACCAATATTGGTACTATTGACTTTGCCGGCCACCATCTTTACTTTAGGATTATTTTTGCTGGTTATTAACGCAGTAATTATTCTACTGTGCGCCAATATTGTCGGTGGGTTTAGGGTAGATTCTTTTTGGACGGCATTATTATTTAGCATCATATTGTCTTTTTTGCAATCTATTATGTATAAATTTTTAGGAAACGACAAATAAAAGGAGGTTGCTTTTGGGCAAAACAAAACCCTTTAATTCGATCGATTAAAAACTTGTTTGGGTTGCGAAAATTTTATAATTTTGCCACCCAATTTTATTATGTAAATTAAAGACAGAAATGGATATTAAAAGAGTAGTATTAGACGCAGTAAACGAGACAATTGTAATGACAGTGGTTCACATGGATTACAAAGGTCAAGTAGCAAAAAGAATAAACGAGAAAATGCCTTTGGCAACCGTTAAAGGTTTTAGAAAAGGGGCTGTGCCAAAAGACCTTGTTGAAAAACAATATGGAAAGGCAATCAAACAAGAAGAAGTTCAAAAAGTGGTTGATTTAGCCTTAGAGCGTTTTGTGCAATCCGAAAGATTAAACCTTCTTGGAACTCCTTTAGCTAAAGTAAACGAAAACTTTTCTTGGGAGGCCGAAGAATTGGTTTTTGAATATGAAATCGGTTTGGTTCCAACTTTCGAAATAGATCTTGATGCTAAAAATAACATCATTAAATATGTAGTTTCTGCCGACGATAAATTGATTGAAAATCAAGTGGTGCGTATCCAAAAGCAATTTGGAAAAGCCGTTCCTCAAGTAGTGGTCGCAGCAGGATATGATATTGCTGGAACATTCACAAACGAAGATAAAGGAATTGCAAATCCAACAACGATTTCTTTAGATATTTTTAAAGACAAAGCTACTGCCGATAAATTCATTGGTAAAAAAGAAGGAGATGTGGTGACCTTGAACACAAAGGGCTTGTTCGAAGATGATCATCAGTTGATGGATGTTATGAAATTAGCACATGATGATGTTCATGGATTAGAAGTTGATGTTGATTTCACTATTGAAAGCATCAATTTTACTGAATTAGCGGAGTTAAATCAAGAATTATTCGACAAACTTTTTGGAGCAGGAACTGTTGCTTCTCTTGATGAGTTGAAAGCCAAAATTAAAGAAGATGCCGAAACTCAATTTGCTCAACAAGCAGATCAAAAATTATTAGGAGATGTAACTGAGTTTTTAATCGAAAATACAAAATTCGATTTGCCAGCTGAATTTCTTAAAAAATGGTTACAAACTGTCGGCGAAAAACAACTTTCTCCAGCTCAAGCAGAAGTGGAATATGCAAGATCTGAAAAAGGATTACGTTTTCAATTAATCGAAGGAAAAGCATTATCTCAAAATGATATTAAAATCACTTTCGAAGATTTGAAATCATTTACCACAAAAAATATACGTCAGCAAATGGCGCAATTCGGGCAAACAAATCCTACTGACGAAGAAGTTCAAGGAATTGTAGCGCGTGTTTTGGCAAATCAAGATGAGGTGAAAAGACTTTCTGACCAAGTAGTTGCCGAAAAACTATTGGAATTGTTCAAAGAAAAAGCAAATCCAACAACTAAAAAAGTTACCTACGAGCAATTTATTGCAGCCTCATATGGGGAGTAAATTTTAGAAAAAATTAGTATCTTTGAGCGTCAAAAGAATTTCTTTTGACGCTCTTTTTTTTATTGTCACCCTGAGCGCAGTCGAAGGGTTAAACCTTAAACCTTAAAATTATGAACTACGGCTTAGAATTTAAAAAATTTGCTACAAAACACCAAGGTGTAAATGCGATGTACTATGACAAAATTGTAAGCGCCATGACGCCTACAAATATGACCCCTTATATTATTGAAGAACGCCAATTGAACATTTCGCAATTAGACGTTTTTTCAAGATTAATGATGGATAGAATTATTTTCTTGGGAACAGGAATTGATGATCAAATTGCAAATATCGTTCAGGCTCAATTGCTTTTTCTTGAAAGTGCCGATGCTTCAAAAGATATCCAAATTTATTTGAATTCCCCTGGAGGAAGTGTTTATGCAGGATTGGGAATTTATGACACGATGCAATACATCAAACCAGACGTGGCTACAATTTGTACGGGTATGGCAGCATCAATGGGAGCCGTTCTTTTGTGCGCTGGGGCAGCCGGAAAACGTTCGGCTTTGCCACATTCAAGAGTGATGATTCACCAACCGTCAGGCGGCGCGCAAGGTGTTGCAACGGATATGGAGATAAACCTCCGCGAAATGTTGAAATTAAAAGACGAATTGTACAAAATCATTTCGCATCATTCTGGACAAACATTCGAAAAAGTGCACCAAGATAGCGAGCGTGATTACTGGATGATTGCTGACGAAGCAAAAGAATACGGGATGATTGACGAAGTGTTGAGAAGATAATAATAAAGTAATGGGTTAAAAGTTTTGCGTTTTTAACGTACAACTTTTGACACCTAACCTAAAAAAATGGCAAAACCAAAATTAGAATGTTCCTTCTGTGGAAGAAAAAAACCGGAAACCAATTTATTGATTGCCGGAATTGACGCACACATTTGTGACAAATGTATAGAACAAGCCCATGGAATTGTTCTCGAAGAATTAAAATCAAGCGGCAAGGCTAACTTGCCAGTCGACTTGGTTTTGAAGAAACCAAAAGAGATTAGGGCTTTCCTGGATCAATATGTGATTGGTCAAGACCAAACCAAAAAAGTTATGGCCGTTGCCGTTTACAATCACTATAAACGTTTGATGCAACAAGAATTGCACGATGAGGTAGAAATTGAAAAAAGTAATATTATTATGGTGGGCCAAACTGGAACAGGGAAAACATTGGTAGCCAAAACTATTGCAAAAATGCTTGATGTACCCTTGGCGATTGTCGATGCAACTGTATTGACCGAAGCGGGTTATGTGGGAGAAGATGTTGAAAGTATTTTGACCCGTTTGTTACAAGCCGCCGATTATGATGTTACTAAAGCCGAAAGAGGAATTGTTTTTATTGATGAAATTGACAAAATTGCCCGAAAAAGCGACAACCCATCTATAACGCGAGATGTTTCTGGAGAAGGAGTGCAACAGGCTTTGTTGAAATTATTGGAAGGAACTGTGGTAAATGTTCCACCAAAAGGAGGCAGAAAACACCCAGACCAGAAATTTGTTGAGGTTAATACCCAAAATATTTTGTTTATTGCCGGTGGCGCTTTCGACGGAATAGAGCGAATTATTTCAAAACGATTGAATCGTCAAGCCGTTGGTTATTCTACTTCTAAAAACGTGGATAATATTGACAAAGACAATTTATTGCAATATATCATTCCAAAAGACATCAAGGATTTTGGATTAATTCCTGAAATCATTGGTCGTTTACCCGTGTTGACGCACATGGATCCTTTGGACAGAGAAACTTTAAGAGCGATTTTGACACAGCCTAAAAATGCCTTAATAAAGCAATATCAAAAATTATTTTTGATGGACGAAGTGGAATTCAATATTACGGACGACGCCTTAGATTTTATTGTCGAAAAAGCATTAGAATACAAACTAGGAGCACGTGGATTGCGTTCTTTATGTGAGGCCATCTTGACCGATGCCATGTATGAATTGCCAAGTTCTGATGAAAAAACATTAGAAATAGACGTAGATTACGCTAAAGAAACTTTGAATAGAAATTTATTGAAACGATTAGAAATCGCTTCGTAATTTTTGGTTTATATAATTTCAAACCCGACAGCTTATAATAATCTGTCGGGTTTCTTATTAAATAACAGCAACCTGTTTATTAGAAAAAACAAGGGATATTCTTTTTTATAAACAATAGATTGTCGATTTTTGTCCATTGTAAATCAATATAAATGAAAACAGAAGACAAAGAGATTATTTTGTTAAAAGTTTCTGGTCAGGATAAACCAGGGGTGACGGCTGGCTTAACTTCGATATTGGCGAATTATGATGCCACTATTTTAGATATTGGTCAGGCCGATATTCATGATACCTTATCTTTGGGAATTTTATTTGAAATAAAAACAGGATCTAGTTCAGGGCCTGTTTTGAAAGATTTATTGTTCAAAGCATACGAATTAGGGATTAAGGTTAACTTTATTCCCATTACTATTCCAGATTACGAAAGTTGGGTTAAAGCACAAAGCAAGCAACGCTATATTATCAATGTTTTAGGCGAAACCTTGACCGCTGCTCAATTGGCGGCTGTGACCAAAATAATGTCGGACCAAAATTTGAATATCGATTCTATCATACGATTAACGGGTAGAACTTCGGTGGTGGAAAAAGAAGAATATCCTCGTTCTTGTGTGCAATTATCCGTAACGGGGACTATTGTCGATAAAACGGTAATGACCGCTAACTTTATGGAAATTTCTGGAAATTTAGATGTTGATATCTCTTTTCAGGAAGATAACATGTACAGAAGAAACAGACGTTTAGTGTGTTTTGATATGGACTCTACCTTAATTCAAACTGAAGTCATTGATGAATTAGCGGAATTAGCAGGTGTTGGTGAGCAAGTTAGAGCCATCACCGAATCGGCAATGAATGGCGAAATTGATTTTAGCGAAAGCTTCAAAAAACGCATGGCTTTGTTAGAAGGCTTGAGTGAAGATGTGCTGCATAATGTGGCGATAAATCTACCAATTACAAAAGGCGCACATCGTTTGATGCGAGCTTTAAAGTATTACGGTTATAAAACGGCTATTTTATCTGGAGGATTTACCTATTTTGGTGATTATTTGCAAAAGGAATTAGGGATTGATTATGTTTATGCCAATCAATTGGAAATTATAGACGGAAAATTGACAGGTAAATATTTGGGCGAAATTGTTGATGGTGCGAAGAAAGCCGAATACCTAAAAGCCATTGCGGAAAAAGAAGGCATCCATATCAACCAAACCATTGCAGTGGGCGATGGGGCGAATGATTTGCCGATGCTGAATTTAGCAGGTTTAGGAATTGCTTTTCATGCCAAGCCGAAAGTAAAAGAAAACGCAGCTACCTCCATTTCCAGTCTGGGTCTAGACGGAATTTTATACCTATTAGGCTATCACGACAGGCATATTGATATGATGCAGGAGTAGCAAACCGTATATAATAAAAAAGCTCTTAGTTTTTTTATCTAAACCAATATTTTTTTTTCTTATTCAAGGGTGTTAAAACAATTTGGTAAGGTTCAAAGGAAGCAAATATTATTGATTTACTTCCGACTTCAGATTCTTCAACTGTTCTAGATATTCTCTTTCGTTCGATAATCTCGGGATTTTATGTTGCCCGCCTAGTTTATCTTTTTCTTTCAACCAATCGTAAAATAAATTTTCACGAGCAACATTTATAATTAAAGGATTTAGCGTCATATTGTTATAGCGTTTTGCCTCGTAATCGGAATTTAAAGATTGCAAGGTTTCATCTAAAACTTTCTTAAAAAAAGCGATGTCAGCGGGGTTTTTTCTAAACTCTATCATCCATTCGTGGGCTCCTTTTTCTTTGTCTTTCATAAAAACGGGAGCCACAGTGTAATCCACTATTTCGGTTCCGGTAATTTGGCAGGCTTTTGCAATGGCTTGATCGGTATTTTCTACCATGAGTTCTTCGCCAAAAACGTTGATGTGATGTTTCGTTCTTCCTGTCACCCGAATTCGGTAGGGGTTTAAGGAAGTAAAACGCACCGTGTCGCCTATCAAGTAACGCCACAAACCGGAATTCGTGGTGATGACAATGGCGTAATTTTTGAAAAGTTCCACCTCTGCCAAACGGATGGTTTTTTGGTTTGGAGTTCCAAAAGTATCCATTGGAATAAATTCATAGAAAATGCCATAATCTAGCATGAGCAATAAATCACTAGAATCATTCAAATCCTGAATGGCAAAAAAACCTTCGGAAGCATTGTATATTTCGTAATATTTGAAATCTGTTTTCGGCAGCATTTTTTGGTATTGTTCGCGGTACGGCTCAAAACTCACGCCGCCGTGGAAATATACCTCCAGATTTGGCCATAGTTCCTGCAAATTTGCTTTGCCGGTTTCTTCGAGTAATTTGTTCATCAAAACCAGCATCCACGAAGGAACTCCGGCAAAACTCGTTACATTTTCGTTTTTGACCTCATTGATAATCGCAGGAATTTTCATTTCCCAATCGCTCATCAACGAGATTTTGTGGTTGGGAGTGCTACTATATTCCGCCCAAATAGGCATGTTTTCAATTAATATGGCCGACAAATCTCCAAAAAAAGTATGGTTGTCTTCATATATTTGGGAACTTCCTCCTAGTCGAAGACTTTTTCCTAAAAACAGTTCGGAGTCTTCGTTGTTGTTCAAATATAAACACAATAAATCTTTACTTCCTTTGTAGTGACAGTCCTCCAAGGCTTCGTTGCTCAAGGGGATAAACTTGCTTTTTGCATTGGTTGTTCCGCTTGATTTGGCAAACCATTTTATAGGTGTTTCCCAGAAAACATTTTGCTCGCCTTGGCGAGTGCGTTCTATCAAAGGCTGTAATTCTTCGTA
>Ga0209443_1000138_pt1 | contig 47504 bp, 48 predicted proteins | sample LauGreBMM110DCMD_2_FD_187571 | JGI IMG/M metagenome (GOLD analysis project Ga0209443, IMG submission 187571) | Freshwater lake microbial communities from Lake Michigan, USA - Su13.BD.MM110.DCMD (SPAdes) (version 2) | ecosystem: Environmental > Aquatic > Freshwater > Lake | place: Lake Michigan... | reverse complement strand
AATTTCTTCTTTAGGCGTCTCATTGATGTTGTCCCTCGCTTTGTCAAAGACCCACCAGATGAAAATCCCACAGCACGCAACAAGCGTGATACCCCCGGTCCACACGAACGCAGGGCTGTCGATTAGATACGGGATCGCCGCACAGAAAGCTCCGGCCAGGAGCAATGGGGCACCCACTTTCCAGCTCACAAAACCCATCGCCAGACCGCCGATCACAATCAGACCGGCCCCCGTGATACTCCAAATGTCTTTCTTGTTTTCGTCGATCTGAAGCTTGAGCTCTTTGATCTGGGCGTCCTTGCCCTCCAAGACCTTCCTGTTTTCCAGGACCTGTTTTTCAAGCTCTGCCCACTCACGCTCAAGCTTTGCCGCCTTTGCTTGCGCCTTCTGCCGTTGGGCTTCGTACTCGGCCGATGTTGCCTGGTCGGCCCTGGCCCTTGCCACGCTTACCGCATCCGTGTCCGGCTGCGGGAGGTTGGCGGCGGCTACGGAAAGCTCGCTTTCGACCTTGTCCGCCCGGCCGGCCTTGTTCATTTCCCTGGCAACCTGGACGCTGGCAGAAACGGCCGTGTCGATCTGATCCAGGTCAATCCCTACCGTGTCCAGGGTGGCGGCCCTGGGGGCAGGGGCTGCGTCTGGCGTGCTCGTAGAGCAGCCGGACAATGCGACCATGATAAGTATGGCCGCAAGTCTCATGTCACTTCAGAAGGTCACGAGCCCGGCTCTCGACGTCGTTGATGCGGTTCTGGTTTCGGCGAAAAACCAGGAGACCCGTGATGAAACCAATGAGGGTGAATACGGCCGCTGTGATGAGGTAGGACATTATTTGCTCTCCTTTTTATTCTGTCTGTTCTCCTTATCAATCTCCTTCTGGTACTCGTCCTTTGGTCCCTTGGGGGCCTTCTTGGGCTTTTCTGTCATGGCGTTGGACCAAAGGGTGCTATTTGCGACCTGGGAAGCCACCGCCCCGGCGGCTGGGTGGACCGCAGTAGCTCCGATGACGGCGGCGGCCTTGATCGGGGCCACGGAGGCCTTCAAGGCCTGTCTCTTGGTGGTGTCTTGGGACTTGCCCTGGAGTGTGTTTGAAATCGCATCCTTGACCACACGGGCGCCACCGACAGCAAGCTGGCCGGTTGGGCCACCAGGGGGCTGGTCTCGCATGACATACTTGGTGGCCATTTCAACCTTGGGGCCGAAGCCGCCGGCGAACGAGGCAGCGTTAAGCCACTTCATCCACCACGGATCATTGGCGTGCTCTTTGCTGTACTCGGTGGGGTACAACTCGTCCTTTGCCCAGAACATGGCACGGAAGGCCACGATACTGAGGGGCATCATCATAAGGGGAGCCATGAAGCGGATCCGGTCTCCTACCGTGTAAGACTTGCCGGCCGGTGCGGACTTGAGTGCGCTCGTTGCGTAGTCATAGGTGCGGGAATTAACTTCAGCTGCGTAAGCGTATGAGTAGCTCATCAGCTGGAACATAGTCTTGCCGACAGCACCATCCTGGAAGACGGGTTTGTGGGCTCGGTTTGCACGGACAGAGGACTGCATAGAGAACTTGGTGATGGCCGTCTCAAACAGCTTGGACATCTTGCCGCCGCTGGTCAGAGCCTTCATACGACGGGCGTCATCAAGCTTGCTCAATCTGCTCATCCAGCTGGAGAAGGCGGAGTGATCTGCATCTGGGATACCGAGCTCTCGAAGATTGCCCTTTACGGACTCGCTGACATCCAGGGCGTTCATCCAGCTCTTACCACGCTGCATCTTGGCAAGGCTCGCCAGGTACTTGAAGCCAATGGCGTGGGAGGCCTGGAGCTTTGCGTTCTCCGTGATCTGGAGGAGGTTAGATTGATAGACACGGCTTGTGAGCCAATTGATGCGGGGATCGGAACGGTCTCCATCGACCTCGATCGAGTGGCTGTTCATCCAGGCATCGCTTACATCTGCGCTAATGGTACCGATTTCTTCGGCGTACTTCTCCCAGAAGCTCTTGTCGATGCGTTCACCGCTGAGAACACGGGCTCCGTTACGCAGGGTTCTGCCCCAGGTTTCGGCATAGGCCAGAAGGCCAAGGCCAAGGTTGCCGGAACGGATACCCATTGATCCGGGTTCAAACATGTTGTTCATGAACGATCGGCCCATCACGGAGCCGGCCGTGTAGAGACCCATCAAGTCAATGAAGGTCTGCTCACCCTTGCCATTCTGACGCCGGCCGATGCCAACGGACTGCTTAAGGAGGTCACGAAGCTCATCAATCTTGTCGTACGACACGCCTTCCTTTTCCATGGCCGCAACCATCTTGCGCCACTTCTTACCTTCATCACCCAGGCGACGGACAATCTCGGCGCTTTTTGTAGCTCCGGCGATGTAGCGTGAGATCACTCGATACGGGTCCTTATTCTGCCACTTGCTCATGATCTGCTGGGCTTCTTTGCCGAACTTGCGGCTCTTTGAGGAATTCTCTCCCAGGGCCGGGGTGGCGTCCTCGAAGAAGCTCTTAAACTGACCTTCCCCTTCGCCTCGGATGTGGGACATAGTCAGCTCACGGGCCTTCTTCTCGGCCGCATCTTCGAGCTCTTGCCCCTGGAATTCATTGGCAAGCTCAAGCATGTACGCACGCTTTGCGTCAGCCTTGAAGGCCTGGGCATTGTCTGCGATGCGGACAGAGTCATAGACGGCCGGGAAGTAGTCTTCTACTTCGCCGATCTTTTCGCCGGCCGCCGTGCGGTAGCCGTGCATCTCTGAAAGTAGAGCCTTGAGCCCTTCTGCGGCCCGGCCGGCAGGGGTAGACGGGTCAATGGCCAGGTCGCCGGTGATCATGTCCGCCAGGTCACGATAAGCCATCTCACGATCAGCCCTGGATAGGGAGGCAAACTCGCTGCGAAGCGGGGCCATGATCTCAAAGAATGAATTCATGCGCTTGGTGCGTTCCTTCATGATCGAGGTTGGTAGGTCAAGACCGGTAACACCGGCTTCGGCGCCGGCTCTGGCGTGGATCAGATTGGCAACAGCCTTTGCGGTTTTGCTTCCAGGGGAGCCGTCTGCAATCTCGTGGGCCTTCGTGCTGATGCCCGTAAAGAAGCGTGCCGTGGCGATGTCCTTGGCGATCTCCATGTTCGACTTATTAGGAGTGACGGCCGGGGGACGGAATGGGGGTTCGCTGACCGTGTCATCTTCGGACATCTTGGCGACAATGGCCTTAAGGCGTTCCTGCCCTGGCTTGCCTTCGCCAACCGGGCGTTTAGCCAGGTCACGATAGGTTTCAGCATCGTCTTCCGAGAGCTTCAGAGGGCCGTAGTCCTTTGGGGAAAGGCCCATGCTGGCCTTTTCTCTTTCCATTCCAAATCCGTAGATGTCATAATGGTCTGGCTTGGGAGTTTGCTCCGGCGTCATCGGCTCGCCGTAGGTAAGCAAGTATTTGTATTCCTGCGTCCCCTGCCTTGCTGCCTCAACACGGATCTTCTGAAGAAGACCAGACGGCATGTCTGATCTGGACATGTCGGCGCTGTCGTCAATCCAGGTTGTCGAGGCGTTATTCTTTGCGAGAGAGATCCGGCCTCGGCGAAGGATTGTCCCATCCTTGCCGATCACGGGAACTTCAATGCGTCCAAGGTAAGAGTATTGGGCGTCAATCTTGCCCCAATTGCCTCCAGAGTCGCCCCAATTGGCTTCTGGATTGTATGCCCAGCGAGCCAAGTGGGTGTCATAGTCCTTGGTAAATTCACTCTCAACCTCACCGGCCAGAGCATCATAGGCGAATAGGCTGTTATCGGCGTCACGAAAACCGTCTTGTAGATTGCCGGAGTCAAAGGCTGCTTCGACACCAGGGGTGTCGTTCCATGGGGCTTCTTCGTGCCCAATCTCGCCCCAATGTATCTGGCTGCCCTTTCTGATGCGTAAGCCTTTTGAGTCGAGCACCTCGCCTGGAGCCAGGATAATACCAAGGTCGGTCTCGCCGTTACGGACCCTGGCATCCGGGATGCGTCCCTTGGCCCGGTTCTGGTTGGGGAACTTCCCGTTTTCGGCGTCGTACGAGAAACCGTCATCTTCCGAGAAGCGGCCGGGCTCGCTGCCGGATCCGGAGGAGTCCCAGACATACCCCTGGATCTTTTCCGGGGACGCCTTGGACGCACGCTTGCCTTCGCCGTTAAGGAAGGAGGCTGCATCAAACTTGATCTCGTCAGCTTTAACGTCACGAGCTTCGCTGTCGTTCATGTCTTTGCCGGCGGCCCAGCTCATGCGGATCTTGCCGTCCGGCATGATGTCCAGGCGCCCGGATCCGATGTTGCGGTGGTCGTAGCTGTCTCCGGTCAATACAGCCCATTGTCCATGGGTAATGTCTGACTCGCCGTATTTGTCCATGAAGCGGCCGCCCTTTGAAACACTTTGGTTGTTCCGCAATTGACGCTTGGCTTCGTATTGCTCGGCCAGGTCCTTAACGCTGATCATCTTAAATTCGCCGTGCTGGTTAAAGGCCCACAGGTACTGCTGTTCGCTGTTCTTGTTGGCCTCAACACCAGAAGACACCTTGTAGAAGCGGCCTTCGGGGTGCCCGATGTCGGTGTAGTACATGCTGATCCTGGCTGGAGTTACCGGCCGGCGCTTCAAGGCTTCATCACGGACTCCGCCAGGGATACGCATGTTCTCTGCGTCATCCTGGGAGAAGCGTTCCGGAGTCATTCCGGCGGAGAAATCGTATCCGGGCATGTCCTCGGCCTTCTTGCCCATGAATTCGGCGAGCTTGTTCTTGATCTGCTCACGGTTGTGCTCGTAGTCGGACGGACGGCTGGAGAATTCACGGTTCTTGGCGTCCATGAACGAGATCCTGGTCACGTCGCCACGGTCATCGATACGGCCGTGCGGGAGCTCCATGACAGGCTGCTTTCCGTAGTCACCCTCGATGTTGCCCATCTGAAGGTGCGTTTCCCAATCCGAATGGGTCGGGTAGTCGGACGAGTCGATGAGCTGATAGCCCTCCGGGGTCTGCGAGTTACGCAGCTCGTCGGCGCTGATGACCTGGATCTCACCGTCCTTGGTAGCATACCAAAGGTAGGTGTTTTCTTCGCCCTCGGCGTCACGGCGATCGGCGTGGCCGACGTCGGTCCAGAACTTAATGGGCTTGGGGGCCTTGGGGCGGCGTTTTAAGGCCTCGTCACGGACTCCGCCTGGGATACGCATGTTTTCGCCGTCGTCTTCCGAGAAGCGTTCCTGGAATTCCGGCTTGTAGCCCAGGAAGTCACGTTCGTACGGACCAGGGAAGCCATGCCCCTCAACCGTGTAGTCCTTGGGCAGTTTGCCTTCTTTCTGGAGGCGTTCGACATTGTCCCGGATCTCCTTGAGTGCGTCTCCACGCTTCATCATGTTTCCGGCTCCTGCCGTCCAGGCATCCAGCTTCCCACGCCCCTGGCCGGCGGAAACAAGGATCTTCTTATTTTCGTGGTCAAGCTCGATGCGTCCACTTACGCCGGTGGAATTTCGACCAAGCCGGAGATTGTTTTCGATTAGGTTTCCGCCCATGCCGTGGGCAAAATCGTCGGCTTTATTTGCCTCTACGCCGGCCGCCTTAGCCATCTCTCCAATGTTCTGGAGATCAAACTTTCCGTTCCCGTGATTGTAAGTGTAAAGGAAGGTGTCCTCCGGCTTGAAGTTACCCTTGAGTCGTGCGTTGCCGTACTCGCCCTCGACGTCGCCGTGGCCGATGTTGAGATACGTCTTAATTGGGATCTTGGGGCGGCGCTTTAGGGCCTCGTCACGGGCCCCACCTGGGATCCGCATGTTCTCGGCGTCGTCCTCGGAGAAGTTTTCACGGTCTCCGCCGTTTTCCTTGCGGTAATTATCCAGGATGGTAAACGATCGGCTGCGGATCTCGTTTGCCATCTCAATGACATCGAGGCCGTATTTCTTTGATACCACACCGGCTTCCATGCCGAGCTGGATCTGCTTGATAATGCTGGCGTGGTAGCGTTTGACGTGTCCCCACTCCTTATCGACATTAACGTCAGCCACCTGGTCGAGTGCAAATTCGTGGACGTTGCCGGCGACCCGTACAAGCTCTTTGAACGCCTCGATCGTAGACTCTTGGGACGAGCTGATGACACGCTTAAGCATGCCGGGCTTAAGGGTCATCGGATTGAAGCCCTTCTGCTTGGTCAGTTTGGCGATTACCTGGTCGATCGTGGCGTGCTGTTCGGTCCGGCTTTTATTGCGAGCCATGTCGGCGTCGTAATTACCGCTATTGCCAGGGAATGGGTGCTGGTGGAGATGCTTGGTGGCCATCTCCTTGGTGCTTTGCATCCAGGCCACAAAGTCACCCTTGATCTCCTCTGGGCCAACAATGCGATCTTCTTTGATGCCCTTGTAGGCCCGGTCATTGTAAGACGCAGAGTCATCCTCGGACCACATCTGGTAGTCCTTGTCCTTCTGGAAGCCTTCCTTTTCGGTGTAGCCCTTGCGCTCGACGATGGTCGGGCGGGTCTGAATGGAGTTTTTGAAATACTCATCCTGCCGGATGCTCTTATCCTGCGTAATGTTTGCGTCTCCTGGATGCTCTCCGGAGAGCTCATTAGGCTTAAATTCGGACGCACGCTGTCCTACACGGATACGCATGCCTTCCTGGTTTGAGGACAGATCCTTCGGGCTGTACTCACGGACTTGGCGTGCGTTTTTGTCTGAAATTACGTTTTGTACGGTAGCAATCATGTTCCCTTCGGCGTCCTTTACGTTTGGCACAATGCGGAGAAACATTCTGAGACCCATCGGGTCATTCATTTTGTATCCCTTTGAGTCCGGGTTCTTGAAGTTGCCGGCAAACGGGAGCTTGAGCTCGATCATGTCCGGGCGAGCTGGGTCAATGAAGCCGTGCTTGAAGTTTTCTGCGATGAAGTTGATCGCTTCATCCGGAGACATGTTCAGCTTCTCTGCGATTTCCTGGAGCTTGTTAGCGCCCTCCCGGCCGGCGTGCGCACGGCCGTATCCGCCCTTGGGCTGGCCTTGCTCGTACCGGTCAAACTCAACGCCTTCTGGGAGCACGATGGAAATCTTGCTACCTGGCTTCATGAACACGTTATCGCCATGCTCGCCGGTGATCTTGCCGCCGGCAAGGTCGTCCGTGCTGATCGTGCCAAGAACATAACCGTTCTTGCCCTTGAACAGGCTGCTATCTGCCTCCATGCCTGGAACATTGCCGGCGCCAGGACGATACTGATGGGACATATCCAGGAGGCCCTCACTAAGGTCTACGGTGTCGTCTGCGGATTTCCAATTGTGGGTTCCGACATTTTCCGGGTCTCCGTCGATGGGCATCTTGGGCTGGCCAAAGGTGTCGATTACTTTGAGGCCCATCAGCTTGAGGAAGGCGTTTACATTGGAGGCTGCCTTACGGGCTTTTAGGGTTGAGTGGTCGTTGTCGCCAATGGTGACAAATCCCCAATTGACTCCACCACGATCCATCATGGCCAAAAGGCCTTCCTGGGCCGGGGAATTACGGATGTTGGACATTTCATCCAATGTCATCGGGTAAACGCCGGCAACCTTACCGGAGCTGGTGCGGAACATGACTCCAGGCTGGCCGCCAAGGAGCTCATCAAGCTTCTTCTTAACCATCGGCTCGGACCGCCCCCAGGATGCGTTCTCGGAAGCCTCTGTTCTGTCGAACCTGTGCTCGCCGGCTTCAAAGGGGATCTGGCTGCGGGTTGAGTACCGGCGTTCGGTAAGAGGGATGGTAGACGTTGCCGGTTTCATCTGGATCGGCAGCGGCTTTATCCTATTAAAGTCGAACTTATTCCGGCCCATTCCATCTCGCTGGATGCCGTCATGGTATTCAATGGAAGCATACTGACGGCCAGACATCATAACGACGCCACGGTATCTAATCTTAGATCCTTCCAGAAGGTTTTTGAGAGAGTCTTCATTTTCAACCGCACCGTCCGTTGTCGGATTGTTAAGCTGGTCGGAGGTTAGGTCGTTATTGATGCGAACAAACCATGCCTCTTTGGCGCCAGGGGTTGAGATGGCCTGGCCGGCCAGGACGCCCCACATGGGCTGAATAATTTCAGATGTCTGTGTGATTTGAGCTTTATCGACCATGTGAAGGCCTACCTGGAGTGGCTTGCCGTTTTCTCCAAGGATAATGATCATGGTCTGACCTTGCGCCAATGTCCCGGCGTAGTCGTGCATCAAGGAGGCGACATCGCCGGCCGTCTTAACCTGGGTTACCCCGGTCTTAACTTCGCCGACAATGGAATGTTCAGAGAATTGGTTGAGATAACCAGCCGTGATGCCGAACTCCTTTAGCTTATCGGCAACCATCGGGAACGGGGTATCCGGAGCACGGTGAAGTGGCTTGATCTTGCCTACGCCCGTACGAGTGAGGTCTTCCCCACGGTCAAACCCGGCGTCGTCTTCTGACTTCCAGGGTCCGTGACGCTGTCCGGAAGGAGTAGCGGCAAGCTGAGTATTGGGAGACCTTGCGTCCCCATCGTTCGTGAGAACGGCTTTTACTCCAAGGAAATTACTTTGGCCCTTAACCTGTGCGACCATGTTGGTCACGTTCATCGCCGCTTGCTCACGAGAGAAAATCGGGATAGACGAGTCACCAACGCTTACGATCATGTTGGTTGCCCCAGACCGATCAAAGGCCGCCAGGAGATTGCGGACTCCGGTTGGTCCAAGTTTCTTCATTCGTTCGATGTCAACCTCCTGCTTACCTACGGCCATGTCGTTTCGATCCAGGAAGATAATACCTGGCTTATCGTTAAGAAGCTCTCTGATCAGAACACGCTGTCCCGTTTCATTGCCACCCTGCCCGGTTGACAGATGGTCTTCCGGTCCGCCACGAGGAATGGAGAAACGGCGCTCAATAATGGGAACCTTGACGCCCCCCTGGCCGGTCCTGGCCGGCATGGGCATGGCGGCGTTTTCAGATCCGCCGGTCAGCTTTCCGATGTGGGTGTACTTATCCCCTGCGATAGCCAGGAAGCCGGACATGGTGATGCCCGTGTTTTTCAGTAGATTTTTCATGTTGCTCTCTGCCCTAAGGTCAGAAGGCGAGAATTGTGAGGTCTGTGACGGGTGGTTATGCGCTACCCAGATGCTCTTTGCGCCTTTAACGCCGAGGGCCTGGGACACCATTACGAGGGGAGACAGCTGGGACATGCCTGGCTCGCTCAAGGTATGACGATAAATTTCAAGCGGCTTGCCGTTCTTATCCGTGACAAGGACTTGCATGCTTTCCTGCGTAGCCTGGGCCATGCCACGGAATACATGGGCAGCCTGTTCTCCGCTTTGGATCAGAGGGTAGTCGGACTCAATCTCGCCGATGGTAGAATGGCGGACCACATTGCCGATCACGGTGTCCTTGATGCCAAGCTTCTTAAGGGCAGCCTTGGACTCTCTTGGAAGGCCTGGGGTTGCGTCATCTTCGCTTAAACGTGGGTGCGGAGCCGGCTGGTCGCCAGCGGCCTCGATGCCAGCTCGTGCGCTGGCGGCAGCCTGGAGCTTGGGATCTTCCTGGCGTGCGAGGATGTCTCCAATACGACCAAGGCCGGCACCGAAATCAGTCTTGTAGCCCTGCGGGTCTTCGACCTGGAGCTTGCCCTTGCCCTCCTTGAGCGTCTTAAGCTGTGCGTCGGTTCGCTCCGTAGTAATGTCAATCTTCCGGCCGTCGGCCGTAGTACGGAACTCGGCTGGGGCGATCTCCCCGGTACCCGTACGGGTAACACGAGAGAAGTGTCCTTTTGTGATCTGGTCGATGATGTGATCAACGGCCGCACGCTTGCCCATAACACGTTGAAGGGCTGCAACCATGCCATGGTAGGTGGACATGATGAAGTTGCGGACCTTCTCGTCTTTGATCGCACCCCACTTGACGTCATACTTGCCACGGGCGAGGATACCCTTGGCCATTTCTTCCGTAAAGAATTCACGGACACTTTCCAGGCGGTTAAGGCGCTTCGTCTGCCAGATGGTCTCGTTAAGAGTCTGTCCGTCGAAGAAGTTCGGATTAAGCCGGAACATGCCATCCTTGGTGTTGGCAAAAATAGACCGTCCCGTCTTGTCTTTGGTTGAGTGACCGGCGGCCTCGATAAAGTCACGGATCTCCATCGCTTCCTCTGGCGTAAATTTGTGGGCCTGGAAATTCCAATCGGCGGTGTTGCCTCCGTTCTCATTGGTGATCCCCATTCGATTTAGGACAAAATCGAGGACCTTATTTTCGCTACGGGCACGCTGGCGCTCCTTGACCATGTCCAAGAAGACCTTGCGCTGCTGATCCTTGGATAGGCTTTCAAACGCAGGGTGGCTAATTTCGTGGATAAACGTGTCCGCAAATCGTCCCGTCTCGATAGCACGAGCAAACACAGAGACGGTATTGAGAAGTGCTTCGGCCTGTTTGCCGGTGGCGTTGGGGTCAACCCTGCGGCCGACGCCGGCAACACCAAGCACCGAACCGTCGCCACCACCCAGGGTGCCGATTTCAATGTGCTTGAGCATTTCCGGGCCCATGGTGTCCGCAACGGTCTGGGCGATGTTGTGCTGTGCCTCGCTAATCACTTTTCTATCACGGGCTTCCGTGAGCATCGCCTTAACATGGTCGATACCCGTCTTCTGTGCCGGAGTTAGGGGTACGGTAATAGGATCAACGCCCGTCCTGGCTTCACCAACGTCAACGCCGGCCATGTCTTGCTTTTCCTGCTCGGTGCGAAGCTGCTGGGCTTCAACCTGTGCTTGCTTCACGGCTTCCTGGCGTGCCCGGTTGGCTTGCATCGCCATGGCCGTGTTGGCCATTCTTGCTGCTTCGGCGTTCCAGGTTGGGGCGCCGCTTAATTTAATCATGTCCTGTGGGCGACCCTTTAACTTTGCCACCAGGTTATGGATTGGCGCACCGGCAAGCCATGGCTTGTGAAGGCCAAAGGCACCCAGGGTAAACTCTTTGGCAATACTGCCAATCTGTTCGCCTGGGGTGTCCGTGTAGCCACCCCACTCTTTTTCAATGTCTCCGCCAGGGATCAAAGCTCGTCCGACGGCATGAAGGCGATCCGTGTTACTCGCTCCGTGCACAAGTGCGTGCCCAGCATTGCTGCCTTGTGCGATTGCCTGGTTGAGCACGCCGCCCTGTACCATCGTATTGAGTGCAGCCTTTTGAGCTACCGCCCCCTCGATGCCGGCGGCCTGTTTAAAAATTGAGTAAGATGGGCGGAATGAAAGAAGGACAGGCGCAAAGTTTCCGGCGATTGTTGCGTTCGGGTTGGCGAGTTGGTTAATTGCTTCACGCTCTTGGTCGCCAGGTTCGAGCCATCCTGTGGCGTCAACGGCTGCCTGGGTGACGCCGGCGGCGGCCATAGATCCAGCGATGCCGGTGACAAAAGGTAAAGCCGGACCGATCACGGGTACGGCCGCAAGGGGAGCACCGGCGGCGAAGCCGCCCATGAAACCACCAGCACCAGCTATTGCTGCCGGAGCAGCACGGGCGGCAGAAACGCCAAACTGCTCAAGTGCAGAGTTGCCCGTGGCAAATGCTTCAACTTCAGAAGGATCAATTGAGTTAATTCTTTTGGCCATCGCCGGCATAGCCGGTGCAGAGTGGCCCATGGGCATAAGCCTGGGCTGCATTGGCTCCCAGCTTTCTTCCTCGTGCTGGTACTTGTTGGTGGCCTTGTTGTACTTAACTCGTAGGAGTTTACCGTCTTTTGAAATTACGACGTCTTGGCCGTCTTCAAGGCCGGCATCTGACACACTTGTGCCGGGCATCCAGGGAGATCCTGGACTTTGGTCGTTCGCCACGGGAGAACCCATGGCCAGGATTTCATTGATGTCTTTTGCCATTTATCGAGTAGGAGTAGTGGGGAAGATAGAGTTGTAGTCAGCAATGACGTCGGGATGAACCGTTCCGCCGGAAGCCTTGATCAGATTGTAGATCTCACGAAATGTGTTTCGTGCTTCATTGGCCATGTCCCAATTGACCGTGACGGATTTCTGGGGCTTGCCGTCTTTGTCCGGCATGCGAAGATACCCGTTGGTTTCGTTGGCCTTGATAATGCCGGCCGCAAGGATCATCTTTCGATTTGCGTCGTTCTGGGAGATTTTGATCGGGCCAGACGAGGTGTTAAATACGATGCCTTTTTCAACATCGTCATCAACGGCGCTCTCGGCGATGACGTCTGGTTTTTTAACCATGGACTCGGTGCCGGCAGCATGGACGACGTCCGGATCAATTGCACTTGGATCCGTTAGAATAATTTCTTTTGTATTAAACTTTTCTCCGGTGCCATCACGGATGTAGTCCTTATTTTTCGAGTCCCTAAGACCATTGTAATGTCGCTTGACCGCATCCGTCATGACGGCCGTTGCGTAAGCGTAGGCTTGCTCCTTGGTTGCGTTCTGTGCCAGGGCGATCTGGAATTGCTTCGACCATTGCATTTCAAGATTGGCCTTGAGGCTCGGGTGCATTTCGGTGACCGCCGGCAATGTTTCTTCCGAGTTCCTGCCCGTAAGCACTCCGGCGCTAAACGACTGACGAACCCCCGTGGTACGGGCCTCGGAGTTTCTTAAGATCGCCTCTGCCGAGTCATTTACCTTACTACGTTCCTTGGCGTCTGCGGCGGCTTGTGCCAGGGCGAGGCGAGCGTCCTGTAAGCGGATCTGTTCCCTCTGGTGGGCCGTAAGTGGCTTTTCCACCTTACGCATAGTGACGTCTCCATTGGCGTTAATAAAGACACCAGGGCGCCCCGGGACGGGGGTTAGGCCGGTAAGGTCTTCTGCGATGGGGCTGGTGGACTCGTTGCTGGCATCTGTGGTCACTTCGCCGTTCGCTTCTTCTTGCGTAATCGGCGCAACGGGCACTTCGGCTGGAGGGGTAGCGACAGCCGGTTCCCCAGGAAAGCCAATAGGATCATAAGGCGGTTCTGGTTGAGCCGGTTTTACAGGCTGCATGAACGTAGGCGTTTCCGGCTCTGTCGCCGGGATCATGGGGGAGACATTGGCGCCCTGGGTGGTGACAGACGGTTTTCTTACACCGCTAAAATTAAGAGGCTGAGAGCTATTGCCCCCGGAAAGCCAATCAGCAAGTCTTGAACCCTTCGGGAAATACGGCTGCCCATCCGGGCCCGTAATTACGGGGGCACCTCGCCCGGCTTCTGCCTCACGGGCAATTCTTGCTCGTTCGGCGTTGGCGTCAGCCGTGGCTGAGTCGAGCGTTAGCTTGCGATTGTCATTAGCGTCAACAGACGCAGCCTGGATCGGAGATAACGGAATGGACGGATTTGTGGTAACGCTACTGACCGTCTCACCAGAACGCACAAGTGACGCCTGGTTGGCGGTAAAGAAGTCTCCGTCAATTCCGCCATCAAGAGTGGCCTTGTTCCATGCGGCCACTATCTGTTGGGCCTGTGCCGGGTTTCGCAGGATAAGCCTCTCGACAATTTTGTGAACGGAAGCCTTCTGGGCGTCACGGTTGATGCCAACGGCGAACCCGCCACTACCAGGAGTAAAGATGCCACCGGTACGACCAAGCGGCTCTTGGCCGGGGCGGACGGGGCCCTGGAGCTCCTTGCCGGAGATTAGGTCAGCAAGCACTCGCTTGTCTTCATCATTCTCAGCGGCGGCCTTCTTGGCTTCGGCCAGCTTGATCTGGTTAAACTCGTTTGAGGTTCTGAAATTTGAGGCCTCGGCTTCCGCACGGGGATCCCAAATGGTACGCATGGCGTCACCGATGCTCTTTCCGTATCCGTAGGTTGGGATGTCCATAAATTAAGCCTTGGCTTTTGCGCCAGCTTTGCCGGCAAAGATAGTGCCGCCGGCACCAAGAAGGTCGCCGACGTCTCCCCATCCGTTGGGGCGTCCGGCGGCAGAAATTTCACTATCAAGAACGCCGGCAGAACCCTGGGCGAACCCACCGATCCGGCTGATGTTTTCGCCGTAACGAGCGTTGGCACGATTATTACCCTGCTGGACATCGCCATAGGCGGCCAGGAGGGCGTCGTTCTTTGCGTTATTGATGGCCAGGCTATTGGCGTCGCCGATGCGAACCTTGTTGGCAGCTGCGACATTCTCTGCCGTTCCGTTTGCGTTGCGGAAGTTGGCAATCTGATCTGTATTCATGGCGCCACGCATGGACTCAAAACGCTTTGCGTTGGCCTGGGCGAGCATCTTGGCCTGTTCGGCTGGAGATGCGCTTCTCATGGATCGATTAAACTCGGCCTGGGACTCCTCCTGGAGCCTGGCCTGGCGCTCACGCTCGGCGGCCGTAGCGGCACCCATTTTCCCTTTGGCAATCTGGTTGCCACGGGCCTTGGCGGCAGCACCGGCAACGGTCATACCAAGAGCCGTCAATGACATTGGTTCACACATAGATTAGAAGCCAAATAGACCGTTGCCACCCCTGGCGTTAGTTTCTTTGGAGTATCTTGCGCCATTCTCGGCGGCAGCGTAGGCCCCAAAGCCGCCGCTAATAATGCCGGCAAGCGGGTTGGTCTGGAGCTGGCTGGCGAGTGAGGTCGCCTTGTTCATGGCGTTGCGGCCGGCCTGGAAGGCCTGTTCGCCGCCGTTCAGCTGGCTGACGAGCTGGTTGCGGTTTTCGGCAACCGTATTGCGAAGTTGGTTAGATTGATCCAACGCAGAGCTGGCGATCCCGGCGGCCTTGGCGTTGTAGCTCCCCTGGAGCCCGGCGGCAACCTGGGAGGCGTTGCTTGAGTCCGTCATACCTTTGGCGGCCAGGCCCATTTCTGCGCCCTGGGTTGCACCCGTAAAGGCGTTGTTGAGTAGAGGGGTGGCCTGTTTTACGAAGGCGTTTTCACGCTGCTTGAAGTAGTTGTCGTCGAAACCGGCAAATTGTTTGTCTATGGCAGCGGTTCCTTCTCGGATCCGCTGTTGGCGTGCGTGCTCATCAGCTCTCGCTTGGGCAGCTCCGCCGTCTCCAGATGGTGCACACATGCTTGCAAGTGTGGCTTACTCACCGGTCTAATCCAGCTGAAAGTGTAGAATGTCTCACCGTTTCTTCCGTAGTTAATAATCTCCGACTCTTTGGAGGCACCAAGCATTTCAAGCCAACGGTGAGATGCTGTGTTGGCGGCAAGTGATTTGCACTCCGCACGATGGTATCCTGCCTCCTCCAGGGCCGGGGTCATGATCTTCTTGATAAACCTGGTCACAGATAGTGAGACTTCCGGCCACCGATCAGTAGCAAACATCCAGACAGACCAAACTCCGTTCCATGTTGGTACGGCTCCAAAGGCAGACACCGGCGTGTGGTCATCAGCGCAAGCGATCCACCCAAAGTTGCCGCAAGACATGATGGCAAAAGCAAGATCATCGCCTTTTTCTGTCCATCTTGTGGCAAACACCTCATTTTTGTCGGACAAACGCAGGTTTTCTGCGATGAACGACACGTCTTTTTCGTTTATTTCACGAAAATACATCAGCCGGCCGAACCTCTGGAGTGGAGCTCACGGAAGTGGACGACGATGTTGCTGATCTTAGCCGGGCCTGGGGATTGGCTGACAAGCTTGATGCCAAGGTGGGTGCCGACGCCATTCATTGGGATGATGCCCAGAGCGTAAGTTGACTGACTTGCCGTACAGATCACGTCTCGTGCGTTCGGGGCCGTGTAGTCGAAGCCGGCCGAGACCGTCCAGGGCCCATCAATAGTTAGGTCGATGCCAGACGTCTGCTTGTAGACGTGTGGTGACCCGCCATCCATGTAAGGCAGCTCGGCAACGACCTGGCAGCTGTCGTACTCACGGCCCGTAAGGCCACCGTAGATGTAGATGTTGTCACCAGACCTGGCGTAAACCAGGTTATCCTTGTTGACGAGCCACTCGATGTTGAAGCCAGGCTCGTAACGTGACCACGCAAAGATCTGACTACCAGAATACATCGACAGGACGTAGATCTGGTCACCAAGCACGAGCCAATAGCGTCCCTCCACGGGCTCAATGATGGCGACGGCTTTGCTTTTTTGTTCTTCCGTCATCGTCGATAGCTTATCGATGACAAGCGTGTCAATTGGGGTGCCGATGTCGTCGGCGTATGCCGAAACCGTGTTCTGGCGTGACTTGACGGATCTAATGCCGTTATCGGCCAGGTAGAAAAGATCGAGACTGTTGGCGGACACTACTGAACCTGGGGCAACCGTACCGGAGCCATCGATAACCTGTGCCTGGGAGTCCTGTGTCGGGTCGTAATTGATGTCGAACAGCTGAATGTTTCTCCGGCTGAAGATTGCCAGCTTGTCCTGGTACACGCCGACGCCGGTCAACGGATCACGGCCGGAGAAGTTATTGGAAAGATTGATGAAGCCGGCGCCGTTATCGTAGATGTCCCATTGCGTACAATCATTAAGGCGTGAGAAATAGATCGAGTAATCAATCCCTGCAAACTTCTTAGATTTGTAAGTGTAGGTAAAGCTTGGCTCTTTGCCAGCCAGCCAGCTTGCGCCGATCTGGTACGGGTAACCCGTGAGCATTGAGTCTGTGATTGTGATCGTGAGCTTCTTACCAAGTGCAAAACCTCCAAACACAAAGTCCGTGATCTGAGGCTTGCCGGGTAAACCGTCACGACCTCCACTAAAGGCGGTGTTGCCGACGATACCGACAGATCCACTCGTTCTTACCGTAATCCTCTTACCATTGTATGAAGCACCCGTCCCAGGCCTTGCGGTAATAACAACCTTTGACGTGTCTGCTGACGAAAGAATGTAGTCTGGCGTCGGGTCTTGCTCGACAAGCCATGCGTTGACTGCCGCTACAAGATCGTCGCACAGCTGTGCGTTTGAGGTCTTCCAGAAAATTGCTTCACCTGGACGCATGAGCTCCACTCCGTCAACTGAAAGCGAGTAGATTGAATTTCTTTGTCCTCCAGCAAGAGCTGGTGCGAACCTGGCGTAGAACCTACCAGGGGTCCTTGGGCTTGGGATTAGCGTGCTCATGTCAACCCCCATGCCAGACCAGGACGATGCCATCGGCGCCGGATCGGTCTCAAACTCAAGCCACACGGTCCATCCGTTGGCGTCCTCGGCAAAACTATTGGGAGCGTAGATGTTTAAGTATGACGGGTCCGGGCCACTCCATCCGCCTCCGTAGTCTCCGTAAAAAGCGTAATAACCCGTGTTGGATTTCTGGAGGTTAATGTACCAGGCAATCACTCGATACCATTCTGCGGCGGTGGCTCCAACGTGGGACGGATCACTTTGCTGGCTTTGCCAATTTAATCCAGGAGATCCAGCGTCAAGGGCGATAAGTTCAACATCTTGCTCGTCAACCCAGATGCCGGTAATTCTGGCCATGGCCGCACCGTTGCCGTAAAACGCATGCCGTGCTCCTACCTGGAAGTTTGCAGATCCGTTTGTGCCCTGTGCGATAACAAAACTACCAGACGCAACACGCTCAAGCACATCATCGGTTGACTCCTGCACTTTTGTTGCGGTGATCGTCATTGGTGCTTCTGCTTCCGTTGACACCTCAAAGGGGACGCCCTGCTTGCCGGTAAGCCGGATCGTTGATGCGTTTGTCTTTACTGCGGTGTAGTGCTTAAGGACTGAGTTTTCAGCCAAGGCCTCGGCAATCGCCGTGTCAAAGAGCACCTTAAAATGGTCAACAACACCTTCGGTGTTGTTCATGTACTGACGCACGATGCCGTTTACGAAGCTACCAACGGCGACACCGTTGTAGTATGGAATGACGTCGCCGTTGCTGAATTCAGCCAAGACAAAGGGCTTGGCGCCGTAGACGCTGGACCAGCGAACGCCGGTCATGGCAAATCCGTCTGGGTGCTGGAGTCGTTGGTAGACTACGTCCTGCGGCCAGGTCCAAGTAGGCTGTGGGATAGATCCGAAAACAAAAATTCCAGACCCGGTGATCTCAAGCCCGAATGTGCCCGGAGGTAAAGAGTTGGAGCCAACACATGTAGTGACGGCTGGCGTTCCAATTACGGGTGGGTGCCAGATCTGCTCAGTCTCCCAATGACCCTGCTCGGGCTCACCGCCCTCCCAATGCCCCTGTTCGTCTATGCCGTTTTCATAATGGCCAACTTCGGGTACCCAATTTCCACCACCTTCGGTGTAACAGTCAGTACCGCCATTTGCCCCAGAATGACTTGGGTCATATCCGCCGTCGCCTGGGCAAAGCGTCGTGCCGGGCTCATAATAACCATCCGAGTCAATAACCCAATCTCCCAGAGACCCTGGGACATCGACCACCCAATACGGATCAGAACCAGGAACATCGACAACCCAAATTTGGTTTTCTGTGTAGTACCCATCAACCCCTGGCGTTCCGGGGACCGTAGTACATTGCTGGGTGCCAAGCTGAACAAACGCCCGACGCTTCTCAATCTCGCCACCACGATTGACGTGGGCGTTGACGAGATCCTGGAGCTCGCCGGCTTCGGATGAAATGACGTGCCTCTTGGTATCGAGACCCTTCGAGAAGTTGTTTACTCCAAATGTGGGCATCAGTAGAGCCGGTCGTCCCGGACGAAGCGGCCACCAATGATGCGGAGTCGATCGCCCTTATCCAGGCCGCCGCCGTAGACGAAGCGATCATTCTTTAACGCCAAGCCCTTGAGCTTATTGTAATGCGTGGTGGCCTGGGCCATCTTTAACGGGGCATCGGCAGCCTGGTTTCGACTAAGGATCTCTGCGGCCGCAAAAAGAACCAGGAGAACGTCGTCAAGCTCTGCCTTGTCCGTATCCGCAATGAGAGGATTAAGCTTCTTTACGCCACGAAAACGGAGCACCTGGCCGTTGGATTGAGGGATCGGCCAGACTTCAAATTGATTATTTTCTTGATGCTGCCAGCGAACCGTGGGGGTTGTTCCCTGGCCACGGTCTGAGTCGAAGGAGTTGTATTGGGCGGGGCCGATACCGTACTCAAGTGGGTGCCAGATGTTATTGTACTTAGCCCAGGCCCCGGTGATGCGGTCATACTCAAGGCTCGTTGGGAAAGAGTAAAACTTCTGATTATCAAGCAATGGTTCGTCACGATTAACAACTGCCCACGGCCATTCGTGATCCGTCCAGAGACGTTTCTGGATGCGGGAGAGCAGTAGGGAATACTGATCTACCGTGTTGACGCCCATGGCCACGTTGGAAGACGCCCCAACTTCTGCCCGGAGCATGTCCCGAAGCTCAAGTAGAGAAGTTCCTCTGGCCATTTTAGTTGGCCTTGTCGGCCTTGATCATCGGCTTCTTGGGAGAAATGTCTTTCTCAACCTCAACGCCGACATCGGCAAAAGTGGTCGGGAGCTTGGGCATCGATCCGGGGAAGACCTTAGAAAAAACGTCGGCGCCGAAATAAAGCTTAAGGCGGTCGATTTCCTCGGCGTTGGTGCGCTCAAGGGTGGCGGACTCGTTCACATTAATGACGGCGTCATTGCCGTGGATGTTGCGGAGGATGAGGATCTCCGGAGCAGATACAACCCGGACGGTTGAGTGCTGGAGGTTACCGTTGAGCAGGATTTCAGCCAGGGCGATTTGCATGGTTAGGCTATGGTGCTGTGGCCGGCGGCCTGTGCAACAAAGAAAAGGGGCTGACCCGTTAGGATCAGCCCCTGGTTATCTATGTGCCTTGGCTTAGACGGCCTTGTAGACCGCCGAGCTGTTGAGGCGCTTGGCGACCATACCACCCGTCCAGGTCATCGCCTTGTAGATAACGTACTTATCTTCGGGGCGAGCCGGGTTGTGGGTCTTCTTGTCTTCGCCATCCATGACGTAGAGCTGGATGGAGTCGGTGTCCAGGAAGTAGCAATAGCTGCTCTGGTTACCGAGACCGTTCCACTCGGGGAGGTCGTCAAGGGTCGGGTCGTAGCAAAACTCACCGACTCCGGCGAGGCTGATGGCGCCCATGCTGATACCCTGTGCGCCGGTGAAGCCACCCTGGGTGTAAAGACCCTTGGCGTGGATCTCCTTCTCGACCTTCTGGAGGAAGTCCGAGCCGCAGAGGATCGTGTTGGGCTTGCCACCGTAACGCTTCAGCTGACGGATCTCCGAACGGAGGCCATCGATGATGTTGGTGGAGCCGGAAGCGTAGGTAAACTTCTCCGAACGGTTGCGCCACAGCGGGTTGGTGCCACGATTGATGCCGCCGGTGGTGCCGGTAGCGTTCAATGCGACAGCGCCCGTGATAGCGGAGCCAGGCTGGACGAAGTGCTGGATACCGGGGACGAGGTCAGCGTTAGCCGTACCATCCTTCCAGAGCATCGAGTTCATGCCTCGGGCCCAGCCCTCGGTCATGTCATCAAGCTTGGCCTTGAGGATGTTCGTCAGAACGGTGGCGTCACGGCCAGAGTGCTTCGAGGTGGACTCGCCGGTCAGAGAGTCGGTGACAGAAATGCCATCGATCTTGAGCTCGGTGAGGGTCACCTTGATGCCGGCGTGAAGTTCCTTCCAGGGATACGACACACGCTTGGTGTTACCGGTTACGTCGTAAGAAACGACGTCGTCGCCTTCGTAGCCATGGATGCCCGGAAGGGTATCATGGAAGGTGACAGGGAGGGTGATTTCGCCCTTACCGCCCGGGAAGCTTTGCTGGCGCTTGGTCATAACGCCGATGAGAGGCTTCTCCTGGATGGTCTGAGCAAACGCATCAGACTTGATGTGGAAATCAAGCGCAGATGCTACGATGTGGTCAAGGTTCGAGAACGAATTGGCCATTTTGGTAGTTGTTTGTTAGGTTTGGAGTCCCATCCGCACGATGTCTTCGAGAGACCTCGCAATCGGACGGGTAGTTGCGGACGACAGCGAGCTGGTCGGTGATCGCATGTTTGTATTGCGCCCTGCCAGCGGACGTAGGCGATCATTGACGTCAGAGAGAGCACGCCTTGCGAGCTGTACTGCTTCTTCCGCCGATGCCGGCTTAGTCGTGGCCATGAGCGAACGCACACGGTCTTGAACCATCTCGTATTTCGCAGCCCAATCTGGATCCCTTGCCTTCTCCGCTGCTTCCCAACCAATGACGGCATCATACATCGCTCTTTGCGACTGCTGCTGCTGCTGCGTTACGCTCTGCTGGTAGAGTTCCTCGCTCCGCTGATTAAGGAATTCTTTTTCGGCTTTTAGGCGAGAAAGTTCCTTGGCGGTGTCCGGATCTACAAAACCCTCATCAACCTTGGCCTTCATTTCCGGAGAGAGTTCTTCTCCCGTAAACGGTGCCAATTTCTGGATGTAGGTTTGCAGCTGATCGTAAGCTGCGGTGGGGTTGTGCTTCATGAGCGCCATCACACGCATACCATCGGCCATCTCACTTGGAGTAAGGCTGTTGGTATTCATGAAGCTGACGATCTTGTCGTACTGTTCGGCCCTGGGTTTCAGAGCTTCACGTTCGGTAAGCATTTCCTTCCACCGTGGGTGGTTGTGAAACGGCAGTTTTTCGGCCGCCTTATCGGTACCTTCGGGCTGCGTCTTGGCGTCGTCCAGACTGCCTTTCGCATCCGTGGTGTTTCCTTTGGCGGGATCTGTGTGCCCCCCGGTGGACGAATTCGGGTCGGGTAAAGCCTTCTTCTCATACGCAGCTTTCACTACGTCGAGAAGGCTTGCCTTCTTATTAGCGTCCTTGTCGCCCGAGGCTGACGGGGCCTGGGTCTGCTCTTTAGCGTCTGAGGGCGGTGGCGTTGACTCTGTTGCCTGGACAGACGTCGCCTCCGGTGCGGAAGCCACAATGGGCTCCGGCGTCTGGGATGTGGAGTCAACTGACGGCGTTGACTCGGCTGGATTTAGCGTCTCGCTCACAAGGTTATGATTAGCTGATCTTTGTGGAGATCAAGCTTATTGGGGATAGTCCGAGTACATCGTCGCCGGCGGCACATTGGGGACCAATTCGGATCCGGGGATCGAGGTTCCTCCAACGGGAGCACCCGGGGCAGACGTAGTGGGCGTCGGGGTATTCATGGCGCCGGATCCACCCTGGAGCGCCGGCTCGCCCATGGCCGTCTGCTGTGCTTGTTGCATGGCGTTCTGGGCAACGATGGAGGGGATGGCGGCCTTGATGGCTTCCGTGAGATCCAGGCCATCGTCGAGGCGACGGATCGCTTCCTTGGCAAACCAAGTAGGATCGATGCCAGGGATCTGCATGAGCGTGGGCGCAAGACGCTCAAAGTTGGCAATCTCGGCAGCCTTGTTGGGGCGGCCAGAGCTACCGGCTGCAACCTCAAGCATAAGCTCGTCGGCGACATCCTGGGAAGAAAGGGTCGGCCAGGAGGCACCAGGGCCGGCAATCTTGGTGGCCGTCATGGGGTCCATGTTCAAGAGAAGAACCTGGCCGGCGGCCTTACACAGGTCGGTCAAGAAATCGTCCAGGTCGTCCACATTGGAACCGAGCGAGCTCATACGGCTGGACTCGGCCACAGAAACCTCGGTAGCCGTAGAGCCGGTGGTGCCTCCCAGGTTGGCCTCTTGGGCGCCAACGACACGGAACATGTCCTCCATTAAGGGGGAGACGTCGTAAAGATTAGCGTCAATCGGCACCGGCTTGACCTGTTGGATAATCGTTCCGACATCCTGGCCGGGCTGAAGGCTGTTAAGCTGGATCACCTCGTTAGGCTGGCGATCCATGAGCTTCTTGACGTCAGTCTCGTTAAGAGCCCCAACCGGGACTACATAAAGTGGACGGTTGGCATTGCGGTGCTCACGGAGGCGTTGACGGGCCAGGTTGTACTCAAGCTGGACGGGGCGGAGAAGGCGGACGTCAGACGGGGGGTAGATGTCCCGGTCAGACTCGACCTCATTAAAGACCAGGGTAAAGAACGGCCAGAAGCGGCGGAGCTTGATTTCGGGGCAGCTTGGCTCGACAAGGAAGTCCGGGTATCCATCGGCAATGACGTACTTCATGTTGTCACGCTTGGAGTAGATCTCCCAAATGCGACACACATTGGTTTCGTCTTCACGGTTACGGTCCGATTGCCAGCTCTGCGGGATTGGCTCTTGGCGGGTAAATGTAGTGCCAAGGTCAACCTGGTAGATTTCCTTAACCTCATCCAGGGTAAGGAGAAACTCCTGGGCAACCCACTCGGCGCCAATGAAGCCCTTGAGCTGACGGCACCGAGGATCGACGATAAGGTTCTGGGTTTGTGGGAAATCAAAAACAAGACCTTCCTCAAGGATGGTATCTTCCTGCTCAGAGAGTTCCTTAAGCATGAGTTGCATCTGCTCAAATTTTGCGCTGTTCTCGTCAAACTTTGCAGCCTGTTGATCCTGGATAAGGGTCTCAAGGACACGGATCCGTTCCTTAATGTCCGTGATCTTCTCAACATCTTCTGGGCGTTGGCCAACAGATCGCTGATAGGCTACCTTGACGAAACCTACGCCGGTCACGCAAGTGCGGCGAACCAGCTGCTTCATCTGGGTCTTGAAGTTATTGTGTTCAAGGAGGTAATGGAAAACGACCTCAAGGGTGCGTGCAACCTTGTCCATGCGGTTACGCATGGCAAAGCCCTGGGCCACATCATTCATTAAAGCCTGTGACTCCGGGTTTTGCATGCCGCCGGTCTGGGCCATCGTCAGCTCATTGATTGCTTGGGCCTGTTGGAGCTGGCTTTGTTCTTCGTTCCAGATCTGGAAATCGAGCTTATTGCGCCGCTTGGCTACGGCCCTGGGGTTCTTTGCGTAAAGTGATGCGACACGCTGCTGGACGTGGCGTTGAACAAGGTTGGCAATGTAGCGATCATCACGCTCGCCCTGGTAGGGCCATTGTTTGCCCATGTAGAAATCGGTATCCTCCTTCATGGTTTTGATGGCACGTTCCCAATGCTTCTTGGCCTTGGAAACCTTATTTTCCCAATCCTTGACGAGAGCCTTGCGAGCTGCGGTTTCCTCCGGGTTGGGCTCACGCTTGATGCCGGCCGGCATGGCCTCACCCATGGGGGGAGGGGCTGGAGCGTAGGCCTCTTGGCCCATAGGTTCGTTGGGTTCCATTAGAATTGCTTACTGTATCCGATCGATGCGTTCGTGGAAGGCTGGCCTCCGAGCGTACGGGCGATAGATGCGTTAAAATTTCCATTACGGTAATTGAGCCCTGCGGTGGTAGATTTTCCGCCGCCGCCGAAGGAGCTATCAACAAAACCTCCAAGAGATCCATTATCGTACCCAAGACCAACATTGGTGCTTGGATTATTGCCAAAGGTTTTCGTCGCCCTGGCGTTAAAGTTGCCGTCGTTGTACTCAAGGCCGGCACTCGGCTGGGAGTAAGCGCCCTGGTTTTTCATGATCCCTGCGTCCATTGAAGCCCGGCCTGTGACTCCGGAAATAATGCTGTCCATGACGCCTGGAAATTCCGCCATCAAGTTGGCGTGGATGCCGGGATCTACTCCGCCCGGCTGGCCGCCTGGCTCTCCAGGATCGCCGGAAATGGAAGCAGCAAGGGGGCTCGGTCTACCCGTAGAAAATGATAGAGGGTGCTGGGTCATGATCGCATCATCATCAAGACCAGAAGTTTTTCAACCTGTTTTCCGACCATGATCGCATGTTGGCCGAATGTTTGACCCATGACAGGGTGCCGGTCTTGGGTCCCTTCTCCTTTTCCAGGGATGGAGAGGCGGCGACCTGGAGTCCAAGACCCATTCCGATGTGGGCCATGAAGTCCACAAAGTCATCATGGCGCCCGGCTGGAAATTTCATCATCTCGTTCTGGGCCTCAAGCCACCAGGTCGAAAATTTCGGGAAGTACACCTTGCCCATGGCCATACGCCCACGGATTGCCTGGGCTCGGGTCTGCTTGTCCTTGGCGGGGTTGACCTCGTCAATGGCACAATAGATCCTTTCTTCCTGCATACGCTTACGAAGAAACGGGCCAATGGCCTTGGAGATGTGGCCCTTTTCAGCCCACCAAAGCAAGGGCTTGTTTCGCTTCATCTGGTCAAGCATACCGTCACACACGGCGTCAGTCTGTGCTCGGCGCCAGAAAAGGTCCGGCAAGACCCAAATGTTGTCGTCTTCGTCCACTCCAACGCACCCAAAACACGTCTTGTCGGCGTCCTGGGCGATTGATACGGCGTGGTCAGAAGCTGCGTAAATGCGTAGGTTTTGAGGCAAATCGCTGGGGGACGAGTAGGTTTTAAGCCAATCTCGCCGGAAATACTCCCCGTCATCCGGGGTAGGCTGGCCCTGGTACAGGGCAGAAAAGCCCATGGCGTCCAATCGACGGATCTGATCTAACGTGTCGATCGGGAAGCGTTCGGGCCACAAGGCCTCGCCTGGCTTGCGACCCATTGGATCATTGTCCACGGCGATGGCCGGCAAAGCCAAGACCTTCCAATTGACGGCCTCATCCTTGTTGAAGCAAGGGTTGGACGGATCCGTAAGCCGGCCGATCAGATCGTCTTCGTGCCAACGGGTCATGATAATGACAACTCGGCCACCTGGCATGAGTCGGGTCATGGCAACCTGGGTGAACCAGGTCCACAGCTTGTCTCTTAAGGCTTTCGAGTTCGCTTCTTCACGGTCTTTGATCGGGTCATCGATAACCAGGAGATCTGCGCCTCGTCCCGTAAGTGCACCTCCTCGGCCGACGAAAACTGCCAACCCGCCCTCATCTGTTTGGATGCGATCGGCGGCCTGGCTGCCGGTACGCAGCTTGCATCCAGGAAAGACCTGGTGGAAGACCGGAGAGCGCATCGTCTCCCGAACAGACCGGCCGAAGTCTTGGGCGAATTCTTCATTGTACGTCGAGAAAATCATTTGCCTGTACGGATCCTTGCCCAAGAACCAGGCCGGGAAACGCTTTGATGCCAGCTCGGATTTGCCGTGGCGGGGCGGCATCGTGATGATGAGGCGCCGAATGTTGCCGGCCTCGACTTCTTCGAGTGCGGCGGCGATGACTTCGTGATGCTTGGCAGCGTAGTACCGTGAACGCTCGTGATCGTCCGGGTTCTCTGGATCCGGAAGCGTGAAACGGGTGAAATCAAGCAACGAGTCCTTCGCTTTTTTAAGACGAAGGAGGCGTTGGGCCGCAACGATCTGACGTGAAATGTCGTCGGTTTCTTCGGCCATGTTAGGCCGTTCGTGCCGGCACCCAGAAGTCCTGGCCGTTTACGGTGACCTTAACTTCGTAGGGGTAATAACTTGTTTCATTGCTACCGCTGGAATTGCCTTGGTACTCCTGGACCATGCGGCGCCAGGTCATGTGGCCTCCGTCCCAACCTAATACGGCGCTATTATCGCCGTTCCCCAGGGTGCCCCCGGGCTGAAGGTTGCTCATATTATTAGTCAACCAATACGAAACGTCGCTACCAGACATGTAGCCTTGCGGACCTTCTGGGCCTTGCGCTCCGTCGGCTCCGTTGCCACCACCACCGCCCGTCTGGTCGTAGCTGGAGAGATCTTGCCAATCGCCATTGATACGGATGTATGGAACGCCGTTGTAGGGTGCGTCACCAATACCGCCTCCGCCACCACCGCCATCGTTTCCGGGAGGTCCCTGTGGACCTTCTGGCCCTTGAAGGCTTTGCATCCAAGCAAGACCGTATCCATCCCAACCCAGAACATACCCCGTCGCTCCCCATCCTGGGAAGTTAGACGGCTGACCACTTGAGTACGACCAGGTAAGCCAATGCGAAACGTCAGAACCAGACAAGTACCCCTGCGGTCCTGGAGGTCCTTGCGGACCATCTGCTCCGGTGTTTCCACCACCACTCTGATCGTAATAGGACATCGGGTGCCAAGACTGATTGAAGCGGACATACGGGGTGTAGTCGTATGGTGCGTCACCAATACCACCGCCGCCGGTCTGGTCGTGGGACGACAGGGGCTCCCAAGATTGATTGATGCGAATGTATGGAATGTTGTCGTTGTTTGTATCCGGAAAATTTCCGCCATCATTTCCGTTAAGTCCGTCACTTCCGTTATTACCTTGCGGTCCTTGATCGCCTTGGTCGCCCTTGCTTGCGATCAACTGCCATGCACCAGGGTGGCTAATCGGACCGTAACCTCCGGCGCCGATGAAGTTTAGCATCACATAGCTTGAACCGTTTAATTCAACGTAATCGTTTGCGGCATACACCACTCCGTTGTCGTACGCACCACGGTAAACCCATTGCTGACCGGCCGCACCGGCGGGTCCTGCGTCACCCTGGATGCCTTGGATGCCTTGGATGCCTTGCTGGCCCTGGAAACCTTGCTGGCCAGGAGGGCCGACCAATCCTTGCGGACCTTGGGGGCCGGGGATGTAGTTGAGTGAGTGAGCCAGGGCGGCGGCTTCAGATCCGGCCGCCTGGGCCGCACTTACGAAGGCCGCTGCGGCGGAGTCGGAGGCTTGCCCAGCCGACGTAGACGCTCCAGAAGCGGCTGCAACAGCTGCCAGACTTGCGGAAACCGAATTGTTTTTGGCGTTGGTTGCTTGGACGAGCAAGGCTTCGATCGCAGAGTTCCAGGCTTCGACTTCGTTGTGGAGGTCTTGCGTGGCGATCTTGTCTTGGAGGGCGCTTTGCGCCGACTGTTGGGCTTGGGTGGCATTAGTTTGTGCGGTGGAAATTGGGCCGGAAGGAGACAGGAGGTCGGCGAGAATTGCCTGGCACTCATTGAGATAAACCAACGCCTGGTTTTTGTAGGTTAGGGCACTCACCGAAGACAGAGATGCCTGGGAAGACATCAACTGAGCCGAGGTTGCAGAGTTCTGTGCAGAAATCTTGGCCGCCTCCGCAAGCACAAGCTTGGCGTTAATGTTCGCCTCAGACGTCGAATAGAATTGGTCGTAATTTGACGCAACGTGCTCGATGACGATCAACGCATTTTCGGTGGCCTTTGAAATCTGCCCCAGGATGCCGGACACGCCAAGCAATTCGGTCCGTAAAAATCCGTCATCACGTTGAAGCTGGCTGAGTCGGCAGCGGATGTGGTTGAGTATGCCGCCGATCGTGTTGAATTCCAGGTCCAGCTTGTTGCCTGGCTGTTGGGCCGTCGGCGTGTTGGACGTGAAATTGGTAAAGTTGAATTGGCGCTCGTACAGATCCGGGACGCCGGCACAGGTCACGCTGGGGTCGTTTTGATCGATCGGCGGGTTAAGGATTACCGGCGTATCGCCGCCCGTAACGACGCCATTGATTGCCGCCGTAGTGGTGCGCTGGATTACAATGTACCCAGGTTTGACATCCAAAACATGGGTGTTTGCCTGGATGCCAACGCCCGTGATAAGTGCTCCAATGTAAATTCCTGTGGTTGGGTAGAGGTAAAGGTTTACGGAGCCGTTAGGCGCCGAAACAAGGGGGTGTCCATTGCCGGCGATACTGTCGGGGTAGCCGCTGATGACGTAGATGTTAAATGGAGTTACGACAGATCCCGATGACATGGTGCGTAGCATCGTGGAAATTTTTTACCTCAACGCAAGGGAACACATTGTAGGAGAAACTTTTCCAGAGCCACAGATTTTTTACCAAAGGGGGGGATAAAATCTTTGAGTGGAGATCGGGGAGGTGGGGGAGGGTGGTGGGTGTGTGATCCCTGGTTGAGCTTGACATCGTGCGTGATGCGAGCTTCCCTCGTGCGTACGCATAATGCGTGCGTGCACGAACGTATTAGGTCTGACGCAGGGGTTGGAGGGGGTGGTAGAGCTCACGATCCGGGCTTGCACAATGCGTGCCTGGTCATCAGCCTGGCCGGATGAAGCCATCAACGCCGGTCAATGTGAACCAACGCAAGGACAGCTGGAAGGGTGAGCTCCAGGTTCAAGCTCCGGCCGGTGCCGAGCTCACGGATCTGGAGCTGGCGTTCGTCCAGGCCTATGTCGCCAACGGTGGGGACGCCAAGGTTGCCGGCCAGGTTGCCGGCCTGGCAGACCCTGGAGCTTCCCTGGCCAAGCCCCAGGTCCGTGAGGCCATCGAGCTCCGGCGTGACACGGAGATAAAGACCACCGGTGCGACCAGGGCCTGGTCCGTCATCGAGCAGCTGATGACTGATCCGTCAGCTCCGGCCCAGGTTCGCCTCCAGGCTGCCAAGTGGACGCTGGAAGCTTCCGGCCACGGATTGAGCGCCGTTGCAGCGAGCCTCCAGCTTGGCCTCAAGAGATCCGGCAAACCCCTGGCCGAAATGTCGGTCACCGAGCTGGAGGATTTCATCACCAGGGGACGGGCTACTTTCGACTCAATGCGTCAGACCGTTAAGACCGTGACCCAGGCCTATGACCTGGACACCCCAGGGAAGCCCCAGGCTTGACCCAGGAGGCCCGGCAACTACCTGGCCAGCCAATCCGGCCAGGCCGGTGCCTGGAGAGCTCCTGGCGTCTCCTGGGAGAGCTCGGCGTCCAGGCCAGAGTCGGCCGGTGAGCTCCAGGCCTTGGTGATCTCCAGCTTCCAGACGGCCGAGTCGTTGGCCAGGAGGCCGGCACGCTGGAAGCAATCCAGGGCGAGCTTGGCCAGGTTGTCGGCGTCCGGTGTGGCCAGGTGAGCCGTACCGGCCCTGGCCTTGTCCTGGCTCGGCATACGGAAGGCCAGGCGTACGGCCAGAGCTCCCTTGAGCTCGTGGTGAGCCTGGAGAGCTCGCCTGGCCTCCAGCTCGACCAGGGCAATCCATCGCCGGGCGTTTAGGTCCGCACAGCTCACAGCTCGGCCTTTGACGAACCTCGGCCTGGGCTGTGGCCTTGGCGTGCCTCTGACCTGGATGAGCATCCTGGGAGCTTTCGAGCTGTGTGCGCCCAGGGCAAGACTGATCGGTGTCCTCGTACGCAGTAAACGAGGATAACGCCGAGTAACGGCTTATCCCTACCCATAGGGTTACTCTACTTTACCCCCGTAAACATTGGTCGAAATGCGTGTCGTTTTCGAGTAACAGTTACTCAAGTGCGTTTGACCCGCATAAACATTGATCGAAATGACGTTTTCCAAAGTTACTCTCGACCACAGTAACGCACAGTAAACCCAGGAGTAACCGGCAAAGTTACTGTGCCCTGGACGCCATTCTGATCGAAAAGTATGCTTTTTTATTTCGCTGTATGTCAACGCCTTACGACTATCTGATGTGGAGTTGCAAAAAACTACTTGCATTACGATGTGAGGTGTGCGATAGTGTTGGCCTTGACAGTTGATGACGGCGATCGGCGGTGACGGTCCTACGGGATCTACCAGCACCACCGGCCAACGCCCCATCAGCTCCAGGCTGTTCATTCTCAATCGGCACTTCACCCTAAACCGGCAATCGAACCGGAAGGCGTGCTCAAGCTTACGGATCTGCCGTTAGCAACCCTGTGTTTTTCCCCGGTGCGTCCGGGTTACAATAAAACCGCCGTCCGGTCCGCAAGGATCGGACGCCCCCTTTCCTTTGGCCGAGCTCTGGTAACGCCTCAAGTGCGTCAGACGAAACCAAGCTCCTATCACCCGGAGTTTAAACGAGGGTGCCGGTTGTAGACCCGGTCAAGTGCTACCGGCTGGCCAGCGATGGCCAGCTGTTCCCCTTTAGCTCACTCCTGTGAGCTTGCATAGCCGGGCATAATCGAGGCACTCGTAGCCACCATATCAACAGGCCCCAAGGTGCTTCATCCAGACCGGCAAGCGACTCCTCGCCAGGAGTAAAATCCAGGCCCCGGCCGGACCGGGTTACCAACCGAAACTTTAGATCACGGGCTGGGCATAAACAACCCCGCCGAACACGACAGCAAGCCACCTACGAAATAGCCTTGGGTAAGAGGCCCTCCCCTGTGGGGAGTTTGGTGGTTATGCAAATGAGGCCTCCGGTACGCCGAAGGTGTCCAGGTGCCAGGCGTAAGCCTGGCGATGTGAACCTGGGCACAGCCCGTGATCCCCTTTCGGTCAGCTTCATTCCAAGCCCACGGACAGATCAGTCTAATCGACTCGTGCCGGGGTGCCTTTCGAGGCCTGGAGCTGACCACCCTTTATGTACCCGCCCTCAAGAGCACCGGCCTCCTGGACCTATCATCATCCAGGGGGCCGGCCAAGGCGGGAGTCTTTCCCTATGAACAACCACACGCCAAACGACACACACTACGAGATCCTCGGCCGGCTTAACAGCCACCAGCTCTCGGCTCACAACGAGTACCACTCGGCCGTCAGCTTGTACCGGCTCTGTGCCGACCTCCACCGCAAGGTTTCGGTTGCACACTTCCAGGGCAAGTCTGAAGCCTGGAAGGAAGCCCAGCACGCCCACGGCCTTTCCTACGGCATCGCCACCAAAGCGAAGGCCAGGGCGGTTGCTACCGGCCTTGAGTACGCCGGGAGCATTGAGGCCTACAACGCCTTGGACCTCGTGTCCTTCACGACCTGGTTCAAGGACTGCCACAAGTAAGATCGAAACGAGCTTGCGCAAGCGAGCTCGTATCCGGGTAAAGCCCGGACTGATGAGATCCCTTTCCCACCATGCGAAAAATACCAAAAATGACCCGTGTTCACTTCCAGCTGATTGCCGAAAGCATCCGCCAGGTTGAGGACCCGAACGTCCGCCGTCAGCTCGTTGCCTATTGGGTGCCGATCTGCCGGGCCGGCAACGACCTGTTCCAGGTCGGTAAGTTCGAGCTCGCTTGCGAGCCGGTACAAGCCCCGTAAGGGGCCCACTTTCCAACCATGAAAAACGTAATAATCAAACGCCTGGCTTCCGCTGAAGCCTGGGAAATGCTCAACAAGCCGTTCGTCCGGTATCTCAACACCCCACAAGGGTATGAGTCCGCCGTCTGTGACCACCAGGAGCTGATGGATTTCGACCTTGGCTCTGACGAGCACGAGGAAGTCCACCAGGCCCTCGTGGACCGCCGATGGAAGATGGCCGAGTACTACCAGAAGCTCCACAGCTGGGATGTCCAACGTTAGGTCGAAACAGATCGGCGTGAGCTGATCTGTCTCCGGGTAAGGCCCGGACTGATGAGACCAATTTCCCTACCATGAAAAACAACCAAAAGCTGACGCCCAGCTTCAAGAAGGCACTCGAAACGCTCAACGCTTTGCCCCGCAAAAAGGGCAAGGGCCGTGAGCTCACCCAGGACGATCTGGTCACCCTCGAAACCGCACAGAATGAGTCCGGCAAGGACGCCCTCTGTAACGAGAAGCTCTGGTGCAAGGGCTCCGTCTTCATCCGGGTCAGCATCGTGGTCGAGCTCTACAAGAGCTTGACTGACGAGGGCAAGGAGTCCCTCACCCAGGACGAGATCCTGGGCGGTTGGTTCGAGGGTGACGGCGATTGTGAAGATGATGATGGCGAGTTCTGCTCGACCCCGTGCCACGATGAGGAGGTCCCGTCCGTGTCCGAGTTCAAGGACGCCCTGGACAACTGTTCCTGTTACGGCGACATCCTGTTCATCTACTAAAGTCGAAACAGTCCGGCGTGGGCCGGCTGTCTACGGGTAAGGCCCGTACTGATGAGACCAAGTTTCCCCATGAGTAAAACGCAATACATCAAGCCCAGCAAAATCAAGAAGCTCGTTAAGAGTTTCGGCAAACGCACCTCCGCCAGCTTCATCCAGGCCCTGGATCGCTGGGTAGAGGACAAGGTCACGCAGTCGGCCCTTGAGCACAACGGTGGTCGCATCACACTCGATGTCGGCCTGGCCGAATACATGCTCGGTGGCTCTCGGCCGGTGGCCAAGAAGCGTAAGCGATAAGCTGGCCGGCCTCCGGATCTACCGGGGCCGTTACCTTTCCCAACATGAAACCAAAAATCGAAATCACCCAAGCCGAAATCTCGGCCCTCAATAGCATCCTCGACCTCCGTGAAGGCTCTGTCGAAGACCTGGCAAAGCACGAGGGCGAGGAGTATTATCAATCCTGCCTCAAGGACCTGGACCTGGCCTGGAAACTCCTGTCCAAGTTGCGCAAAATTTCCAACCCAAAAACCAAATGAGCCAATACCAAGTACTGATCCGCATCAACATCACCCACGAGCTCAAGGCCCTCAATGAGGACCTCGCTCAATCGAAGGCCGACAAGCTCCAGGAGAAGATCGAGAAGGCCGTCCAGGCCATCCTCCCTCCCGGATTTGAGATCGAGGCCGGCGATGAGTGCCCGGATGTCTACGAGATCTAAAGACGAAACGCCGTAAGGCGTCTACCGGTAAGGCCGGTACTGATGAGTCTAATTTCCCAACCCAAAACCAAACATGAAACAAGAAAAAATCCGCAAGATTAAGTCGATCCTGGTGAACATTTATGTCACCCGGTACGAAGACACCAGCAAGAAGTACGACACGCTCGAAAACGCCGAGAGCTCGGTTGTGGCCTACGCCGACAAGCTGATCGCCGGCAAGGAAGGCCTCGCCGGCCTCGCCAGCTCGATCGACCTTGTCGATGTCCATACCGAGGACAACGGCCAGGAGTGTGACGGCCAGGACATCGGCCGGTGGAGCGTCCGCCTTAAGTATGTGGCCCGGTTCGAGCTGGCCAAGGCCGTGAGCTACGCCGAGGCCTGGAAGGATGTGGTTAATACGATTGATGATTTCGCCGGGGATGTCTGCGAGGACAGCCTGGAAGAATACGCCTGTGATTTCGAGGCCGGCCCGGCACACCTCCCGTGCCGTATCCTCCCGCCCCAGGCTTAAGGACGAAACGCCGAGAGGCGTCTCCGGGTAATGCCCGGACTGATGAGTCCAATTTCCACCCATGAAAAACAAAATCCAAAAACTGCCGAAGGTCGCCCACGGCAAGGTTGAGACCTACATGGTCTCCGCCGAAAATGCGGCCAAGCGTGCCGGCGATCTGATCGCCCAGGCACACGGCGTTGACTGCGTCTCGATCCCCTCGCTTTCCGAGGTGGTCTTCCACGCCGTCTGCGTCCACACCCACACCCACATCCTCAAGGATCGTTGGAACCGCCCCGAAGGGGACATGACCGTGACCCACATCGATGTGCTGTTCAACCCTCGCAAGCTCCCTTGCGCCGTCTCGGCGGACCTGGCCTATGCGTTGGTCCAGGCTCGTGTCGATGAGCTCAAGGCAAAGTTCGGCGTAACCAAGCACGTCCAGGGCCTCCACGAGCTGGCCGAGCTCAAGGCCTTGTCCCAGGATTGCCACGCCATCAGCGTGCTGTTCCGGGCCTCGGTAGTTGAGGTCGCTGGCAAGGTGCTTGAGACCGGCCTGTCCATGTCGGCCCACAGCCGTAGGGACAAGATCGGCAACCTCAACGCCGTTGAGTACGGCTACACCGCCACCGCCCCGGCGAATTTGCTCACGATCCCGCTTGGCATCTACCCGATCGGTAAGAACGATTGGAAGTTCAACCAAGAGTCCTGGGCCGGCTTCCAGGACAAGGCCTGGAGCGAGGTTAAGGATCTGAACGCCCAGCGTGTCGTTGAGGCGTCCGTGGTGTGCTCCAAGGCCGGCTACGGCAACCTCAACCAGGAAGATGTGATTAGCTACACCGGGCACAGCTCTGTGGAGGCAATCACCAGGGCCATCCAGGAAACCCTAAACCGGGACGCCCAGCTGGAGGAGATGAAGAAGCTCCAGGCCGAGATCCTGGACGCCGGCTGGATTATCCGTAGTGGCAACTGCGGTTGTGTTGAGGTGATCCCGGTGTCGGTTGACGAAGGCGGTAAGACACGAGTCGCTGACCCGTCTGATCTCAAGCGGAGCCGTGAGGCCATCCTGGCCTTCCACAAGGCCGTCTGCAAGTAAAAGTCGAAACGCACCGGCACGGGCCGGGCGTCTCCAGGTTATGCCTGGACTGATGAGACTACTTTCCAACCCAAATAATAACCCAAAATAATAAACCAATGCCCAAAACAATCGACATCACCCTGGTCGTCTATCTCGGACGCCTGGACAAGAAACCCTGCAATCACGAGGACGCCGAGACCTTCGACCAGATCATGAACGAGGAAGATTTCTTTTGCATCGACCATCCGGATCTCAAGCTCGTTGACGAGACCTGGGACACGCCGGAGGAGATCGGTGGCAAGGTCTGTATCGTTTTCTACCTCAAGGTCGGGCACAAGAAGGCCGGCGCCACCCCAAAGGAAATCCTTAAGCTCGTTGACAAGAGCTACGGCCTTTATCTCCACGACATTTATGATGTCTTGGATGAAGACATCTACGCAACCATCCGTCTCAAATAATTATGACCCAACCCATCAATCCGTTGTACACGGAAAACAAAGCCAACTATTGGCCGGCCTTGGCCGGCGAGCTCCCGCACGGCAAGGACCTGGAGGCTTTCGCAAAGCTCTATGTCCAGGACATCGCCGATCACGGCCCGGAGCTGATCTCCGCCCATGTGGCGAATTGGTCCGAGTTCACCACCGCCCTGGCTGTCGCTATGTGCGATGAGCTCAACCGCCAGACACGCAACCCTTCCCAACCCAAATAATAACACCCATGGATAATACCAAAAACGTACCGGCCGAGCCGGTGAAACTCACCCCCAAGCAGATCCAATGGTTCAGCGATTGCATCATCGTGACCTGTACGGAGGGCGGTTTCTACACCAAGGAGGACTACAAGAGCTGGTCCAAGTACAAGCACTCCGGCGAGCACGGCCGTGCCGAAGTGACGATCGAGCCCAACGAGGAGTGCGAGTATGCACACTCGGACGGCGAGGCCTTGATCGAGATCCGTGTCACGCCGGAATGGCTGGCCACCCGGTTCTCCCAGGAGCTCATCAAGCTCCTGGAGGGCAAGTCCAAGATCCCGGCTTGCTACATCGGCGACCTGGCCAAGGGCCTGGCCGGTGACGAGGACTACATCCCGGATGTGGTCGAGGCCGGTGCGATGCTCCAGATCGCCGTCTACGGGGAGGTGATCTATGGATAACCTCAAGGGCCTCATCGTCCAGAGGCGTCTGGCCAGGTCTCACCTGGCCGGCTGTGAGATCGACCTGGGCGACACCAAGCGCCAGCTGGATAAGGCCAACCTGGCCAACAGCCAGCTCCACGCCGGGCTTCAACGCCGGACGCCTGGCATGCGTACCGTCTTCGTGGCCGAGGCCATCTCCGCCCACAAGGAGGCCGTAGACAAGGCCTTCGAGGCCTGGGGTGAGGCTGGCCGTGCCAAGGACCGGGCTATGGCCCGGTGCTGTGAGCTGGCGGATCAGATCCGCAAGCTCAAGGCCAGCGAGCTCCCGTAAAGATCGAAACGCCGTGAGGCGTCCCGGCGTCATTCGCCGGCTGATGAGATCATTCAGCTGTTGACAAACCTACAAATGTTAGGCTTACTTTCCCTACCGACATGATTAAAACCATAATACTCGCCCTCCTCTTGGCAGGGCTCATCGGCTTCGCCCTCTGGGCGTTCGCTACCGGCCCGGATCTCCTGGAGATCATCGACAACCCGAAATTCTAACCCACACCAACATGCCAAAATCCAAAAATAAAAAAGCAAAGCTCAAGCAATACTGCGTCACCCAAACGATCTTCGTGTCGTTCGATGTGATGGCCAAGAACGAGGAGGACGCCCTCCAGAAGTTCGAGGTCTACATCAACGATCGCAAGCGATACATCGCTCTCATCGCCGCCTCCGAGGATTGCACCGAGGTCCAATGCTATGACGAAACCAAGTAAACCTTCCACCATGCGAAAAACCAAAATCAAAACGGCGCTCACAAAACGCCAGGCCCAGGTCCTTAACCTGTCCAAGCAAGGCGTGCCCCTCAAGGACATCGCCAAGCAACTCGGCATCGTGCCGGGCACCGTCTCGGTGACGCTCTACTCCGCACGCAAGCGTGCCGAGGAGATCGCCCAGCGTGCCCAGGCACAGCTCGCCTCCGCCCAGGCCCAGCCCACCCCGTGGGCTTCGCACCGGGTCATCATCAACGGCACGGTGTATGTCCGCCTGGACATCATCACCGAACAGCTCCGCAAGCTGGGGCTCTCCTCGTGAGCAAGGCCGGCGAGCCGGTGGCCGGCTACGAGGACCCGATCGGGCCGGCCTGGATGCTGGCCAAGGCTGTGAACCGCAAGCTCAAGAGCTACGGCATCAAGCACGCCGGCCGGGCCACGGAGCGTACGATCCGCTTCTACGCTACGAAGAAGCTGATCGACAAGCCGGTCAAGGGTGACGGCGTTGACGGCCGTAAGGCCATCTTCGGCCAGGCCCAGATGTACCAGGCGTGTCTTCTCCTGGCCCTGGGGCCTCGTGGGTACAAGCTGGACTCTGTCCGGCGTGTGCACCGCCTGGCTGACCGGGAACAGATGGACCGGACGCTCCGCCTGGTGGCTTCGACAGAGAACCAGATCGATGGCCAGCTCATTGGTCGCAACGACATCGTAAGCTAATGGGCCTCGACCAATACGCCTACCGGCGTGATCCAGAGGATGAGCCCAAGGCCAAGGCCGGCATTGAGGGCGTGGCCAATCAGAAGGATGTCATCGCAACCTGGCGCAAGCACCCGGCCCTCCACGGCTACATGGAGGGTCTCTGGGAGAGGAAGGGTAAGGATGCCGGTGTGGCCGAGACTCCGTTCGGATCTGGTTTCAACGCCGGCCAGGAAGTCGAGCTCACGCTCGAAGACCTGGAGGAGTTTGAGCTCCTGGTCCGCAAGGATCACCTCGGCCTTAAGTACCGTGGCGGTTTCTTCTTCGGCAACGATTGCTCCAGGGAGGAGTCGGACAACGACATGGCCTTCATCAAGAAGGCTCGCAAGCAGATCGCTAAAGGCTACCGGATCTATTACAGCTCCTGGTGGTAAGGGACACAGGGTTAATGCCGACAAGGCCCAGCGCAAGCTGGGCCTTTTTTGTGCCTACTCGCCGGCGTCAAACCAATCAAACGCTTCCCTGGGTATCCGGTAAAACATCTCGCCTTCGGCCACATGCTTGTTGAATGACTCATGCGGGTCTCGCATAAGGTGCTCGAACAGATTGAAGCCCCCAATCGTCCCGACACTCCGCAGATCCTCGGACACGATGGCGTAAGCGCACGATCCATCGCCCAAGATCCGGATCTTCCGGGCCGGGATGTGGACCGGGTCGTACGGGAACGGGCCGGTCTTCCAGGCTGGCCGGCGTTCAACCTCGACCTTGATGCTGCCGTCCTGGCTGATTAGATCTACGCCGTAGATGTCCGGGTTATCCAGGAGCACAACGCCGAAGCCCAGGAAGCACGCCTTGACGGCTTCTCTGGCCGGCGGGTCGTTGGCCTGGAAGGTGTCCGGGTCGAACGGCTTCCTGGTCACAACCGTAGCTTTGATCGGAGGTCATCAAGCTCTACGAGCTGGGCGCCGATCGTGTCTTCTGCCTGGGCGAGCTTCTCCTTTGTTCTCTTAAGCTCTGCTCCCAGGTCACGGGCTTCATAGCCAATGTCCAGGGTGCTCTTGGCGAAGGCGTCTGAAATCTTCTTCTGCATGACCAGGTCACGCTCGAAGCTCTCCCGGCGGAGCTTCTCATGGTTCAACTCGTGCAGGGCGTTGAGATACCTGTCCATTAGGTCATGTTCTTCGTTATTCATCGGTGTAGTTAGCTTTGTTAGTGACAAGTCCAAGCTTGGTCGAGAACACAAACTCGCCCCAGGCCGGCGGGTCGTAGGCCCCCTCGGCCAGCTCATAGCCAGCTCCGCTTGCGATCGGGCCGTGGCTAATGTCCAGCCACTTCTTGTCCCGGCTTCCTGGGGCGGAGCACGCCTGGATCCGGCCGGCCTCAAGCAGGGCCTGGATCATCTTGGTAAATTCAACCGGGCCGGTACGAGCGAGCAGGGGCGGGAGCTCTGCCCGGCGGAGGTACAGGCCGGAGCGTGCGTTACGCTCGCCGTTGGAGTACGGGTGGCCGGCCTCGGCCGCAGAGGTGATGGCCTGGAACAGCCAGGCGGTACGCTCATCGTTGTGTGCCATGCTGTATCGGTCCAGCTCCGTGGCGTCCTGGAGCATGCCGACATGGTCACGCAACAGGGTACGCTCGGTGCGGTTGAGCTCTGGGTTGTTGCCTTTGACAACGGCAATCCGGTACAGGAGGCCACGATCCGGGGCCTTCCCCATGAGCTCCAGACGCCTTGCGTAGTCCGAGGCATGCCAGACACCCAGGACGACACGCATGGCGCCCAGGATGGCCGTACTGCCACGGATAGCGGTCTTCATTTCCTCCGTGTTGCTGATGGGGTCTTCCCCTTGCTTGCGGATGTGGTGGGTGTAGAACATGGCCGCCCCGGTACGGTTGATGACATCGCCGGCGACCCGGATGAAATCGCCGATGACCATGGCCGAGTTCTCCTCGCCGTGCAGGGTTGCGTTGAGGGTGTCGATGATAACCAGGGCCAGGTCTTTAATCTGCTCAAGCTGATCGACCACGCTCCTCCATCGGTTACTTGCCCTGGCCTCTCCGGTCTTCGGATCAGCCACGGCTACGGTAAATCCACCGCCGGCGTTGATGGTCGGGATTACGATCAGCTTGGCACCGGCCTTGTCCCGTAGGCGTTGATGGTCGATGTCGTGGATGCGGATGTGGAGCTCCTCCCGGTCATCCTCAAAGGTTAAGAACACGACAGTACCGCCGGACACGATGCGGGAACCGCACCAGGAATAGTTATCGCCCGGCTCCCAGGCCGCCACCTTGAGTGCCAGGTCCAGGCACAGGAATGTCTTACCGGCACCGCCCTCTGCGGCGATCATCTGATGCTTGCCACGCTGGAGGTATCCCTCGACAAGGAATTTACGGGACGGTTTTTCGCCGATGACCCAGGAGTCCACCCGCCAGCTGGCGATGTCCAGGTTGGTATCCTGGACGACCTCAAGCTTGGCCGGCATCGGCCCGTTGTTGCGCCGATCCACGGCGACCATGTCCGACCACTCCTTGCGGATGCGTTGCTCCGGCCAGGGCGGATCCATGTGGCTGTTGATCCACCCCCTGGTCATGTTCTCGGCCTCGGTCATGGTGAGCTTGCCGAGCCTGGCCAGGTTGATGTGGTAGCCGGAGACCTGGTTGAACGAGCTCCAGCGTGTCGAGTTGCCGTCACCACCGGCCTTGACTGTCTCGGTGAAGGGGATCGGGGTGCGGTCAGCTACGGCGTCCTGGAGCTCTTGCTCAATGGGCGGAGACCAGGGTTGCATGCTCATCATGCTTGCCGACATGGAGAGCTCCTCAAAATAGAAAGTCTGTGGCACCTCCGGCATCTCGATGCGTACGGGATTGCGTACATTGTTCTTACCGTGGACAGAGCCGGCGATGCGGACCGGCTGGTGGGCACGGCCAAAGGGATTGGATTTAACACCCAGGCCAAACTGCATGTCGGCGCCCCCTTTCCTGGAGACCTCGTCACGGAGCTTGATAGCCTGGCAGATGTCTGTGGTGGGCTCTGCGAGGGTCCAATACAGGTGACGCTTAAGCACGCCCTCGTGTGTGCCACCGGAGTAGACCACGGCCGTGGGCTTGCCAAGGTTGGACTCCAGGTATTGGTGCTTCGCCAGGATGTCACCGGCATCAAGGTCAACCACGATCGAGTTAAAGCTGGAGACATTATCGGACGATCCCTTTGGCGTCTTAAGGATGCCCGGCACGATGAAGCTGGCGTGGCCACTTTCGGTCCAGCGTTCCACATGCCTGGTGACCTCGGCCAGAAGGTTGTCAAAGCCCAGGGATAGGTCGATGTGCTTGTCATCCATGAACCGGCCCTCGCCGGGCGTGCCCTTCTCGCCGATGCCACGCACGCAGACATAGCCGGTGTCGGGGAGATCGGAGAAAATCACATAAAGGTGATCCCGGATTTGGTCCTGGTTGATCATGGCATGAGTCGGTTCTTCCGGTTAGGTTGGCGGAGTCCGTTGTCCTTCATGAACCTGGACAGGTTCCAATGTCCGGTCTTGAGCTGTGCGGCGATCCGGTAGATCGGCAAGCCTTTGGCCTGGCCTTCGAGCACGGCCTTCTCCCATCCGGTCTTGTCGTACTTGTAGACGGTACGCTTACGGCCGGTCTTCCACTTGATGCAGAGGATGCGGATCCAATTACGCAGGGCGGACTCGGACCATCCAAGGTACTCGGAAGCCTTGGTGATGGTCATGTTCTCCCTGTTGCACCGGCGGATAAGCGGTGCCATGATCTTGATGCGTTCGGCACGGAAGTAGGCCATGTCCACGCCGTTGATTTTATCTCGTGCCCTCATTTAAGAAGGAAGTGGATAAACAGGGGTGTGCGTTCGCCGACATAGGCGCCGGTAACATTAAAGCTCATGTGCTCCAGGGCGTCCTCCTCTGACATGTCCTTACGCAGGATCTCTATGCACTTGTCCCAATCGTAGACGACCTTCGGGTCGCACCCATCCGTGACACCAACGATGGCTGCGTCGAAGCCATCGGCCACGAGCATCTCGCCGTCCTCGGCGTCATCGGCGTAGTCATCTACGAGCTTACGCATGACCTTGCCATGCTCGATGTCCGGGTCCTCGGAGCGTTTTAATTTTTTCGGAGCCATGTCGGTTTGTCGTTTTGAATTGGAGTGATGGATGCCGGCTTCGTTTCCCAGCACCGGTTCTTGAAGTTGCACCACTTGCACCGGAAGTCCGCCGGGTCGCTCGTGCACTTGGACATCTCGTCCGGGTTAAGGGAGCTTACGACCCGCACGGCCTTATCGCTGGAGTCCTGGGCGACACGGGCGTCAAACTTGATGAGCTCGGCGTGGACCTCGCCGGTGTTGCGGTTACGGGTTGTGAACAGGGTATTCGGGAGCTCAAGGTAGGCCATGTAGACCTGGGCCTGGACGAAGTACAGGGGCTTCGAGAGTCGCACGCCTTTCTTGACGGTGTCGTTCCAGCTCTTGTCGTTGAGCTCTTTGTTCTCCCACAAGGCCGGCCACTCCAGGCCTTCGATCTCCGGGCCGCCCAGGATGACTCCGTCAATGTGCCCTTTCAGCTTACCTTCACAGGCCTCAAAACCGTACTGACCACCGTCTGGCTTGTTGGTATGCAGATCAAAGCCGGAGAGCTTAAGGTGTTCGGCCATACGAGCTTCGCCGTCATGACCCATGTCAAAGATACGGAGGATGTTGGCCGGGAAGCCGGTGCCCTCATCTTCGGGGATCTGGTGGTAGATGTATGCGAGCTTTCGCTCGCAGCTGTCACCCCACATAGAGGCACCAAGGTATTGGCGCTTCGGTTGGGATGACCGTTTGTCGATCAACGCTTTGTCGATGATCTGGCGGAAGGCCTCGGCGAAGGCCGGGCCGTTATCTTGGGTGAACATAAGTCGGTTAGGGTTGAGCTGCTTTTTTGATTACTCGCTCGATGCTCTTTTCATTGAACATCCAGGTCATGTCACAGCACGCTTGGTACTTGGTTTTGGAGAAGTGCATGCCCCCTGCAAGCCCCAACTGTGCAAGTTGTTTTTCGCTTGCCGGCTGGGTCAGCCAACGCTTGTTTTTGCCGGCCAGGGAGGCATCTCCGTGGACCCGCAGGAAGTCATCAGAGGTGGCGATGGCTTGGATCTTGGCGTCCTCGGCCGAGCTACCCAGGACCTTGGCCTGGTAGCCAATGCCACCCACAGACCACCACCGGCGAGCGTACATGACAACAACCGTCCAGGCCGTCATGCCGTTGGCCATCATGACCATGCCGTCAAACATAGAAATCCACCGGTAAGGCGACATGTCCATGAGGTGGATCTCTCGCATGGCAAAGTATTCGAGGGCCTCCTTTTCGTTTTCCGGGACCTCGACCTCAACCTCTGTCACCGCCTGGCACGCCGGGCATGCCAGCATCCTGGCCGGGTAGATGTGGCCACACTTAACACACGCCTTCATTTCAACCTCCTCCTCCGGCGTCAGCTTGGGGGCCATGACCTCGATGGATCCGTGCGAAAGTAGAGAGTAGCCGAAGTCCAGGACGACACAGTCATCCTTGATCACTCCAGGGTACCGGTCTTGGTCAACCTTGCGTAGGCCACGGCCGATCATCTGGATCATCGTGCTCTTGTAGCTACACGGCCGGAGCAAGACGATGCACGCTACGGTCTGGCAATCCCAGCCTTCCGTAAGCACGGCCACATTGATCATCACCTGGATTTCACCCTTATCAAATTTGTCCAGGCGCATGGCACGCTGAACATCCTGGAGCTCGCTGTGGACGATGCTTGTCTTTATGCCGGCTTCCGTGAACGCCTGGTTGACGTGATCGGCGTGCTCAATGGTAGAACAGAAGATGACTGTCTGCCGGTCTCCGGCGGCCTTCCTCCACTCCTCGATCACACGCTCGGTGATCGCCTCTTTGTCCATGATCGAGGCGACCTCCTCCATGTCGAAGTCGGCAATCGTTGCCTTGACCTTCGAGAGCTGTTCCTGGATGTCGCAGTCGATGACGAAGCATCGTGGCTTAACCAGGTGCCCGGACTCGATCAGCTCTGGGAGGGTGATTTGATCTGCGGTGTTAGAGAAAATCCTCCCCAGGGCCTTCCGGTCACCACGCTCTGGCGTGGCAGTAACGCCAAACACTTTGAGCTTGGGGTTTATCTCACGAGCCCTGGCCAGGATCTCCTGGTACGAGTCGGCGGCCACATGGTGGCACTCGTCAATGACGATGGTGTCGAGCACCGGGAGTGTGGCCAGGTTCTTATCTCGGCACAGGGTTTGCACCATGCCGAAGGTTACGCCGTCAGACCAGGCTTTCTCATCGGCGGTGTATTCGGATGTTTTTGCGCCCGGCACGAAGGCCAGGTAGGTACGCTTGTTCTGGTTAATGAGCTCGATCCGGTGCTGGAGCACCAGGGACCGGCCTTTGAGGCCGTCAAGGACGGCGGACAGCATGACAGTTTTGCCAGCTCCCGTAGGGGCGATGCCAAGGGTGTTACCCTCCTTGGCGAGGGCGGCCAGACATCGCTTTACGAAGTCGGCCTGGCGGGGTCGGAGTTGCATGTCGGTTGGAAATTGGGAGGGGGCGGAAGGGTAAGCCGGAATGGAACCGACGCCACGATAGCAATACCCCACGCCCCCAGCTTAAAATAAAGAACCCCTATCGCCCGGAGCATTTGTACGCACGGATGCGTAGTCAAGCTCGCCGGTAGGCGATAGGGGTTCTGATCAGTTAGGCGTTAGGACGCTTGAGCCAGGCAGGGGCCGAGCTGGGTTTGACGGCCGTGATGACCGCCGGCTTCGCCTGGGCGGTGAACGCCGGCTTCTGCACGGGAGCTACGGCCTGGGTGGCACCGTGGAGCTGTTCCCAGAGACGCTTGGAACCGGACGCCTGGACAGGCGACAGGTATTGGGCGACCTCATTCTTGTCATCGTAGCCGTCCTTACCTGGAGCGACACGGATCTTGATCGAGACGACCTTACCATCCAGAGCTCCGAGAACATCCTGGAAGGACGCCCCGTCAAACTGTGCGGTGCTGGCCGGATCGGTGTGATCCATGAGGCCGGTGCCTTCGAGCATGTGGCAGAGGTTCTTCTCTCCCATCTTGGCTCCGGCCGCCTTGTCTCCGTCCTTGTCATGAGGGTTCATGACCACGGTGAAGATGTGGCGGTTGGTGTACTCGCCCTCGCAGATGACGAGGTCGAGCTTGGCGTACTCGGCGCCCGTGCGCTTCGAGTTGCTGATGTTCTGGACCTTCATGACCGCCTTCGCCAGGGTGGCGTTGGGGATGAGGGTGTTGCCCTGTTTCGGGTCGGGCTGACCGCTGGTGACGTTGAACATGTGTTCTTGTTTTGGGTTTTGGGTTAGTTACTGCTTGTTCGGCAGAGTGGTGGTGATCGACGTGTCGATGCGTTTGCCTTCACGGATCTTCTTAAGGACGGCACCGAGGTCCGGGGCCTCAAGGAGCTCCAGGCGTCCGGAGCGATCCTTGGCCGGGTAATTCCATTGGTTCTGCTGTTGGCAGACCAGGGCTCGGTACATCTCGCCTTCTTCCGTCTTGAAGCTCTGGAGGGTCATGACCTGGTCAAAGATGCCAGGAATTTCACGGCCGGTCTTCGATCCTTCGAGCTGGGGGCTCCAGGTGATGCGGTTGAGATCGTCCTTCTCGGAGTCCAGGATGCCGACCATGATGACCGACAGGTGGCTATGCTGGAGGTGCGTGACCCAGCGGATCATCTCACGGCCGAGGAGGCCGTAGGCGGATCGGGTGTCGGGCTTGCCGGTCTTTTCAGACATGGCCTCCGGCTGGATCTGTGCATACTTGAAGCACTCACGGGAAGCCACGGTGATCGAGTCCACGAAGATGGTTTCGTACTTCTTAAGGTCGATCGAGGAGAACATCTCCTGGACCTGGGCGTAGACGCCGGCGGAGTAGTGGCCGGTGGCGTCAGACGGATCGGGGCCGCCGATGTAGAGGGCGAGAGCACGGGCGATCTCCCACGGATGGGCACCGGTGGCCAGAGAGGCAGCCCGGACATCGAGGACGTCACCAGGCCAATCCTGGATGGCCAGGGTGCCGGCTTCGAGATCGACGAACAGGGTCCGCTTGGGATCCAGCGTGCGAGCGAGGGTGGTCTTGCCGACCCCGGAAGGGCCGAACAGGACGATGTTTACTTTGGGCACGAGCTTGAGACGCTCGTCAGCTTTTATGATTTTGATCATGTCGGTTTTGGGAGAATGGGTGGCCTTACCGGGCGTGTTGGCGCCGGAGGCTGTCGGTTGTTTTGCCATGGGTTACTTGGCGAAGACGATCTTTGGGTTGCCGTATTCTACGGTGCGAGCCGTGGTCAGCTGGGCGATGAGGCCGTCATCCGTAAGAGCCTTGAAGGTTCGCTCCGGCACGGAGAAGTCGATCTTGAAAATCTTGAACACCGTTTCCTGGGGGAGGTTAGAGGCGATGTCCTGGAGGGTCTTGGAGTCCCACTTGACCTTGGCCTTAACGGCGAAGGTGAGCTTCTCTCCATCGACCTCACGGGTCAGCTCGCCGTCCTGCTTGCCGGCGGTGGCCAGCTCGTCCTGGAAGCGTTTGGAGTGGCGGAGGAGAAGGAGCTGGGAAATTTCTTCCTGGCTCCGCTTGGCGGCGTCGATCACTTCATCGAGATCTGCGAAGATCTTACGAAGCTCGGCGGTGGGCTTGTGGGTCATGTAACTCATTTTTCGGTTGGGATGATAAAATCTTGTAGGTTGAGGGTGCGGCCTTCGGCCTTGGCGAGCTTCATCAGAACGATCAGTCGCTGGGTTGGGATAGAGTCTCGCTCCATCCACTTCTCGATGGTCTTGACGGAGATGTCGTGACCCATTGCCGTGAGCCGGCGATACAATTCCATGCGTCCGCCGAAGCGTTTCACAATGGTCTTGGCGTCGATACCCATGACCCATGAATGGATGGCTATTGCCGGCCTGTCCACTACAAAAGTTAGGACCTCTTTAAAAAGTTGGGGATCACTTTCCCACGCCTAACGGCAATAAGAACAAAGTCACAAACCTCTGGTGCTGCGTATGATAGGACACCAACACAGCAGAATTGAAGCTTCACGGAGCTCACATACTCGGCAACAAACATGGAAGAAAAGAAGCCAACTATGCACGCAACGGACATACGCCTGGCAACGTACCCAAAGCTTTGCTTCTCGTGGCTCAAAAGGATACGGGCAACCATGGCGGCCGCCCCAATTAAGGCGGATTTAAATCCGTCTTCAAAAAGCCTACTTACTTCTTCTGGTGGTGGAATTGGAGGAGTCATTTGTTTTCAATTTTTTCTTAAGCCATAGGTAAACCCGGCGCACTTGATCCGCCGACGATGCCGAGCTCTTGATGCTGTTCGCCAGCTTGCTGATGATCGTGACGTTGCCTTTCACATACCCCTTGGACGGGATCAATCTGTCCAAGCTCGGAGAGTTGGGTGTGGATTTCTTGTTCGATCCACGGGTTATCTTGATCCCCAGGGCTGGACAAAATTCCGGGATCTCGAAGTCCTCCGGTTTGATAGTGCAAGGGACCCCGAAGTATTTCGCACGCTGTTTGGCGTTGCCGATGATTGGTATCTTCGGGTTCTTTTTTCGGTATCGCTGCTGCTTGTTCACCTTCGATAGCCCTGGCGCCACAGGGCTTCGGTGATGATAGCGGCCATGTGACGGATCTTTCGCTCTGGTGCCCGAAGATCTCCAATGTGGAGGCACTCATGCACAACCGTGTCCAGCCTTTCCCTTTCAGAACGGTGGTTCGTGTTGATGACGATTTTGAATTTTCGTGAGCCGACATGGTAGAGCTGTCCGTCATCTCGTTCCTTTCTTAAATCGCTTTCAACGATTTTGAATTTCTTCTTTAGGCGTCTCATTGATGTTGTCCCTCGCTTTGTCAAAGACCCACCAGATGAAAATCCCACAGCACGCAACAAGCGTGATACCCCCGGTCCACACGAACGCAGGGCTGTCGATTAAATACGGGATCGCCGCACAGAAGGCTCCGGCCAGGAGTAACGGTGCGCCCACCTTCCAGCTCACAAAACCCATCGCCAGACCGCCGATCACAATCAGACCAGCCCCCGTGATACTCCAAATGTCTTTCTTGTTTTCGTCGATCTGAAGCTTGAGCTCTTTGATCTGGGCGTCCTTGCCCTCCAGGACCTTCCTGTTTTCCAGGACCTGTTTTTCAAGCTCTGCCCACTCACGCTCAAGCTTGGCCGCCTTCGCTTGCGCCTTCTGTCGCTGGGCTTCGTATTCAGCCGATGTTGCTTGGTCGGCCCTGGCCCTGGCCACGCTTACCGCATCCGTGTCCGGCTGCGGGAGGTTGGCGGCGGCTACGGAAAGCTCGCTTTCGACCTTGTCCGCCCGGCCGGCCTTG
>Ga0209443_1000137_pt1 | contig 47537 bp, 42 predicted proteins | sample LauGreBMM110DCMD_2_FD_187571 | JGI IMG/M metagenome (GOLD analysis project Ga0209443, IMG submission 187571) | Freshwater lake microbial communities from Lake Michigan, USA - Su13.BD.MM110.DCMD (SPAdes) (version 2) | ecosystem: Environmental > Aquatic > Freshwater > Lake | place: Lake Michigan... | reverse complement strand
CGTGTCCAAGGTTTCAATGGGTTCCAAAATAACCAACTGCACTTTGAAATTTGCTATAGCCCCCATCATAGTATTTATGGTCCATTTTATGAGCCTAGTATTAGACGTTTCAATAACAACATAATTAGTCTTGTTTTTTACAAATAAACTTTTCAAACTTTCTACGGACAATTCCCCATTTGGAAGCAAAGCTGCGAATTGCACTCCTTTCTGATTAGTTTGAATATATTGCCTTACAGATTCTTTTTTCTTGTCGACTACCGCAATGATATTTCCGCCTTTAGACCTCATGTAATCAAACATGGCATCCCTTAAAACTTCATTGTTCGGAATCGATTTGTATAAATTAGGGGATGCATTTCCTATATCTTTTGACAAAGGGGAAATCACAGGTACACTATTTTCACTAAGTAATTCGACTGTTTTTTCTAGATTATTTTGGTAAAAAGGACCAATTACAGCATCGGCATCTTGAAGGTTGTTTTCTTGAATAATATTGGCAATATTTGAAGTCTTTTTGGTTTCTTGCGAATCAAAAATGTCAACATCCACAGGAATACCAATACTTTTAGCTGAATCTATTGCTATTAAAGCTCCAGCATAAAAATCCAAAGTCATATTTAAAAACTTGTCTGTTTTTAAACGCATGGCTGGCGAATTGACAGTATCGCTTTCAATCTTAGCTATATTAAAAGGCAATAATAATACTAGTTTTTTTCTGCCAATTAAACGGTTGTTTATCAATCCAGAAGTATCTATTTGTGTAATTCCTTTTTGGAGTTCCACAACTGAAACTCGTATATTTTTTGGAATAAACAAGATGTTATTGGATTTCAAACCGGTTTGTGCCTCAGAATTAAATGGAGTAGCTTTATATTTTGATCTAATTTGGGCAATGGCTTCCTCATTTTCAACATTATGTTTATCATAATTTTGTCCAAGTACAGAACAAGCAACTATAAAAACAAAAACACAAAGGACTCTTTTAATCATAATGCAACTATTATAAAATGAAATGGTATTTATTCCCACTCAATCGTTGCTGGTGGTTTTGAACTGATGTCATACACGACACGATTGACCCCTTTTACTTTATTGATAATATCATTGGACACTTTCATCAAAAAATCATAGGGCAAATGCACCCAGTCAGCCGTCATTCCATCGGTGGATTCCACGGCGCGAAGCGCGACTACTTTTTCGTAAGTACGCTCATCGCCCATTACGCCAACGCTGTTCACGGGGAGCAAAATCGCTCCTGCTTGCCATACTTTGTCATACAATCCCCAAGATTTTAATCCGTCGATGAAAACTTTATCCACGTCTTGCAAGATTTGTACTTTTTCGGGTGTGATGTCTCCCAAAATTCTGATGGATAATCCAGGTCCTGGAAAAGGATGTCTTCCTAATAATTCCGGATCTATTCCTAAAGTGGCTCCCACTCTGCGCACTTCGTCTTTGAAAAGCATGCGCAAAGGTTCCACAATTTTTAATTTCATATAATCAGGCAAACCACCCACGTTATGGTGAGATTTTATGGTTGCCGATGGTCCTTTTACCGAAACCGATTCGATTACGTCAGGATAAATAGTGCCTTGTGCCAACCATTTTACGTCTTCAATAAGGTGCGATTCATCATCAAAAACCTCGATAAATACACGTCCGATGATTTTACGTTTGGTTTCAGGATCACTGACTCCAGCTAATTCAGATAAAAACCGATCTCCGGAATCCACTCCTTTCACGTTCAAACCCATCCCTTTGTATTGATCTAATACACTTTGAAACTCATTTTTCCGAAGCAAACCATTATTTACAAAAATGCAATAGAGATTTTTGCCAATGGCTTGATGTAATAAAACCGCCGCAACGGTAGAATCTACTCCACCTGAAAGCCCGAGAACCACTTTGTCGTCTTTCAATTTCTCTTTTAATTCGGCCACCATTTCCTCGACAAATGCATTTGGGGTGAAGTTTTGAGGAACGTGAGCGATTTTTACTAAGAAGTTTTCCAACATTTGTTTACCATCAGTCGAATGAAAAACTTCAGGATGGTATTGAATGGCGTAGGTTGTTTCTCCTTCAATTTTATAAGCGGCAAACTCTACATCATGGGTGCTGGCTAATTTCATTCCATTAGTTGGTAAAGTTTTAATACTATCGCTATGGCTCATCCAGACTTGGCTATTGGCTGAAACGCCATTGAAGAAAACCTCACCCTCTTTTATATAGGACAAGTTTGCCCTACCGTATTCTCTTGTATTCGAAGCTGCTACTTCACCTCCGCTAAAATGAGCAAAATATTGAGCACCATAACAAACGGCCAAAACTGGAAGTTTTCCTCTAATTTGCGATAAATCTGGATGGGGCGCATCTTCTGAACGAACAGAAAATGGACTTCCGCCAAGAATTACAGCTTTATAAGATGATAAATCACTCGGAAAATGATTGTAAGGGAAAATTTCGCAGAATATATTTAATTCGCGAACTCTACGAGCAATAAGTTGGGTGTATTGCGATCCGAAATCTAAAATAAGTACGTTGTGTTGCATGCGCAAAAATACTTTTTATAATCGGAACTGAAAAATTGAATTTTGGAAAAAATGAAAAAAAATAAATACCTAAAAAATTATTCTTTATAAATAATAAGTTTGCCTTTAAAGCCAGTTGCTAAGTTTTCCCAGAAATAAGAATTAAAAAGCTGGCCTTTATCATCATATATTTGAAATTCAGCCGTATTTCCACCAGATAGACCCGTATTAAGTGCTTCAAATTCTATCTTATTGAATCCTTCTTGAAATGTGATTCTAAATTCTTTATAATACCCGTCCATTTCTATTGTATATTCAATAACTTTATCATTCTGATATGCCCGAACCAAGTCACCATCAACCACAATAAAATCACGGTATTTAACAATAAAATATTTTGATTTAGTTTTAAAATCTCCAAAAAACTTATCCTCCCTTACCAATGGCACATCATTTTCATGTAAGGTTTTATGCAAATCCTGGTTCATTTTGTCTTGGTAAACATCTCCTAATTTGTGCTCAAATTTATTTTTAGGCGTCATTGAAAAATGATTTTCAGGAATACCTATTTCAAATGCATTATTAGGTTTGGGCTTGGTCCCAAAAATATTGGATTCTTTAAATACATTGGGAGCTATAATTTTTGGTAAATTTAAATCTGACGCAGTCTCTTTCTTAGTCTTTAATTTAGTATTGAGGGGAGGGATAGCTTTGAATTTTGTATTGAATTCACTCTGACCAAAGCTTTTTGGAACTATGCACAGTAAAAGAATAAATAAAAAAATCTGCTTCATATCGTTTTATATTGACAAATCAATAGTTAAAAAGTTCAAAAATAATAGAAATCTATTCCCTGAAATCACAAAAATAACATAATTTAATTCGTCCTCTTTATATTCGTTTTTAGAATTAGAATATAGGCCAGACAAAATTCACTCCAAAAACATTGAAATGATTTTATGAAACAAATAGGCTATTTTACATCCTAATTTTTATAAATTGCGGCCTTAATATAATTTCACGAGTTAAATCTTAACTCTTTTAAAATCAACTCAACTAATAAAAAACAATCAAAATGAAAAGAGAAAATATTTTGACAGGGTCACCATGGGAAGACAAAATGGGCTATTGTCGTGCCGTTCGCATTGGAAATGTAATTGAAGTCTCAGGGACTGTAGCTATTGTAGATGGCACAAAAGTAAAAGCCGATGATGCACATGCACAAACACTAAACATTCTAGAAAGAATAGAAAAAGTACTTGAAAATTTGAATGTAGGAATGAAAGACGTAATTCGCACTCGAATATTCACCACAGATATTAACTCTTTTGAAGCGGTTGCTATAGCACACGCTACTTTTTTCAAAGACATTAAACCCGCTACTGGTTTTTATGAAGTAAGCAAGTTAGTGGCTCCAGAATATTTGGTAGAAATAGAATTTACGGCAATTGCTGCTGAATAATTTCTTGAAATAAACTATTAATTTGTCATTGCGAGAAATGGGCGCAATCACATAACTAGAATAATATCCTAAAACAATAAATTAGGATTGCCTAGTTCTTCGCAATGACAAAAATGAACCCAAATGAACCAAAAAAAAAACATCCTTCTTACCTTAAAATGGATTTTCATTTGTGTTTTGATAGGCATTTTTTCGGGTTCTGCTTCGGCATTTTTTTTAGTGTCTTTAGAATGGGTTACGCAATTTAGAGAAAGCCACAATTGGATTCTTTGGCTCTTGCCAATGGGTGGACTTAGCATTGGATTGATTTATCATTATTTAGGGAAGGACGTTGTCAAAGGCAATAATCTTTTGCTAGAAGAATACGAAAATCCACAAAAATCCATTCCGTTAAAAATGGCTCCAATGGTTTTAATTGGAACCTTAATAACGCATCTTTTTGGCGGATCTGCAGGTCGTGAAGGAACGGCAGTACAAATGGGTGGCGCAATAGCCGACCAATTCACGGGCCTTTTTAAACTTGATGCTTCCGATAGAAAAACACTCATAATCCTCGGAATCAGTGCTGGTTTCGCTTCCGTATTTGGCACTCCTTTGGCTGGAGCTTTATTTGCTCTAGAGATTTTATACTTTAGCACAATTAGTTTAAAAAGTAGTATCCTTTCCTTTTTAGTGGCTTATATTGCTTATTTCACGGTGGATTTTTGGCAGGTAAAACACACGCATTACAATATTCCCGTTGTGCCTGATATAACAATAAACACATTTGCTTGGGTAATTCTTGCCGGAGTTTTATTTGGTTTAACTTCGATGCTGTTTTCCAGAACCACTCATTTTTGGGGACGATTATTTTCGAAAATGATTTCCTATGCCCCGCTTCGTCCGTTTGTGGGAGGAATTATTTTGGCTGTCGCCGTTTTCTTTATTGGAACCACAAAATACATCGGATTGGGAATCCCGACAATTGTGAATGCCTTCTCCACTACAAATGCTTCTTATGATTTCCTCTTAAAAATACTTTTCACCGGATTCACGCTAGGCGCAGGATTTAAGGGCGGCGAAGTAACCCCGCTGTTTTTCATCGGTGCCACTTTGGGAAGTGCCTTATCCCTCATTGTGCCTTTACCTATTGCATTTTTGGCAGGATTGGGATTTGTAGCTGTTTTTTCGGGAGCAACCCACACGCCTATTGCCTGCACGATTATGGGAATGGAACTTTTTGGCATAGAAAGTGGCGTTTATATAGGTATTACCTGCTTGATTGCCTATTTTTCTTCGGGATCTATTGGAATCTATCATTCACAAATTGTAAAAGGGGCAAAATATCGCTTGTATCAGCGATTCAAACGAAAAGATCTTGATGATTTTTAGAGTTGTAAAAGTTTGTTAAATCTTTAAATGATTTCAACATTACATTAAAAAAATGTAAATTCGCAAACTATGAAAGAAGAAGCTATTCAAGCGATACAGTTGTTGTTGTCAACTCCAAAAAAAATTGCCGTCATACCGCATCGAAGTCCTGACGGCGATGCTATGGGTTCAACCTTAGGATTGTATCATTTTTTATTAAAAAATAACCACCATCCCGTTGTTGTTTCTCCCAACGAATTTCCCGAATTTTTAGCATGGATGCCAGGTTCGGAAACTGTTAAAATATTCGAAAAAGACAAAAAAAACAGCACCAAAATACTCGAAGAAGCCGAACTTATTTTTACTTTAGACTTTAATGCACTGCATCGCGTAGGCGAAATGGAAAACGTGCTTAAAACGCTCAAAGTTCCCTTTGTGATGATCGACCATCATCAAACCCCCGATGATTATGCAACAGTTACTTATTCGGATGTTGCTTTTGGTTCCACTTGTGAAATGTTGTACAATTTCATTTCATTCCTTGGAAAAAAATCAGACATTGACAAAACCATTGGTACTTGCATATATACTGGAATTCTTACTGATTCAGGTTCCTTCCGTTTTCCAAAAACAACAGGAACAACGCACAGAATCATTGCCGAATTGATTGACTTGGGGGTCGAAAATACCGAAATCCCGACCCTGCTTTTTGATAATAGTTCTTTTGGACGTTTGCAATTACTGGGAAGAGCACTTCAAAATACAAAAGTTTTGGCTGATAAAAAAACGGCTTATACGACACTAACTCAAGACGAATTAAACACTTTTAATTTCGTGAAAGGAGATACGGAGGGTATTGTGAATTATGGCCTAAGTATCAAAGACATCGTTTTTTCGGCTATTTTTATCGAAAATAGAGAAGAAAATATCATCAAGATTTCGTTCCGTTCACAAGGAGAATTTGATGTAAATCAATTTGCACGGGATTATTTTAACGGCGGAGGACATCGTAATGCCGCTGGAGGAAAATCGGAACTATCGATGGGAGAAACAGTAACTAGATTTGAAGATTTGGTAACCAAACTAAAAATATAAAGGGCATGAAAAACGGTAAATTACCGACCATTGTCTTCATTGCATTAATTGTTGCTTCCAGTTGTAAACAACATCAAGAAGCCAGAAGACCTATTTCGCAAGCCTCGGGGTCTTTTATGAAAAGATCTGTGGAGAGAAACAAAAAACTGATTACTGGAGAAGAAGGACAAATTGATTCCATTATTAAGAGCAATCCAAAAATAAAATATTTAGCTTCTAAAAAAGGCTATTGGTATACCTATGAAATCCAAAATAAATTGGACACCCTAACTCCTAAAAAAGGAGATGTCGCCTTTTTTGATTATGAGATAAAAGATTTAAAAGGAAATGTAATTTATTCCGAATTAGAACTCAGACCCCAAACGTATTTAGTTGACAAACAAAATATCATGATGGGATTGAGGGACGGCATCAAATTAATGCACAAAAACGAAAAAGTGAATTTTCTTTTTCCATCCCACATAGGCTTTGGCTTTCATGGAGACAATAAAAAAATAGGCGCGAACCAACCCTTATTATGTACCGTGACGCTTCATAATTTTATAGCTGAAGAAGCCTTTAAAAAAGAAGTGCAACTCAAGAATAAAGACACTTTAACCAAATAATATACCATGTTAGAAATAAAAAAAAGCATGTTGCTTGCCTTTCTCGTGATTACCACATTGTTCTCTTGCAAAGACGACAAAAACAATCTTCCTGATGGACTATATGCCAAAATTGAAACCAACAAAGGAAATATAATTGTACAACTCGATTATGAAAAAGCACCCGTCACCGTGGCTAATTATGTGACATTAACAGAAGGTAAAAATGAATTTATCACAGATGAAAACCTAAAAAACAAACCGTTTTATGATGGCTTGAAATTTCACAGAGTCATCAAAGAATTCATGATACAAGGAGGAGACCCTTTAGGCACAGGCTCGGGAGATACAGGCTATAAATTTAAGGATGAAATTTCCGATTTACATTTTGATAAAGGGGGTGTTTTGGCCATGGCCAATAGCGGTCCCGGCACCAACAGCAGCCAGTTTTTTATCACTCATTTAGAAACGCCATGGCTAGAGGGAAAACACACTATTTTTGGTCATGTTGTGGAAAAAGGGATGGAAGTTGTCAATAAAATCGAGCAAGGTGATTTTATTTCTAAAATAACCATTATTAGAAATGGAGAAGCCGCTAAAAAGTTTGATGCCGTAAAAACATTTCATGATTATTTTATTGCTGAAGCTGAAAACCAAAAGAATAAATTGACTCAAGAAGCAGTTTTAGATGCAAAATACAAAGTCATCCGTGACCAAAAAGTAGCTTATTTTACCGCATTAAAGTCGAAATCAATCCAAACCCCAACTGGACTGCAATATGCTATCACCAAAAAGTCAGGAGGCAAAAAACCCGCTAACGGGGCCAACATTTATATTCACTATGCCGGATTTCTAGAAGATGGAAATCTATTTGATTCGAGTATAGCCGAAGTCTCCAAGGCTTTTGGAAAATTTGACGAGAATAGAGCAGCCCAAAATGGGTACCAACCTATTCCTTTTGAAGCAGGGCGAAAAGACGGGATGATTCCTGGTTTTATCGAAGGCATAGAAAAATTGTCTTTTGGTGACAAAGCCGTCATTTTCATACCCTCAAAATTGGGGTATGGAGAAGCTGGTGCAGGAGGAGTAATTCCCCCGAATGCCAACATTATTTTTGAAATCGAATTATTAGAAACAATACCACAATAAACTATTTAAAACCAAAAAAAGTCAGAACTTAAATTAAACAAAAATGAAATCAAAAATCGTATTCTTATTATTCTTGGGAATGTTGAATCTGCAAGCTCAGACAACTAAAAAACCCGTGCCGGTTCAAAAACCAATTCTAACTAAAAAAGTAATCACAACAACCAAACCCATTTCGAATACACCAGCTGCAGTCGAAGGGATTTTCGCAACCATTACCACCAATAAAGGAGATATTGTGGTGCAACTGGAATACCAAAAAACACCCATTACCGTAGCCAACTTTATATCTTTGGCAGAAGGTAAAAATACATTTGTTAGCAATGAAAAACTAAAAGGGAAACCTTTTTATGACGGGTTAAAATTTCACCGAGTAATTGCTGATTTCATGATTCAAGGGGGCGATCCTGAAGGAACTGGTTCTGGAGGTCCCGGTTATGCTTTCAAAGATGAAATTACTGATTTAAAACATACTAAAGGAGGAATTCTATCCATGGCGAATTCTGGACCTGCAACTAACGGAAGCCAGTTTTTTATCACGCATAAAGAAACCCCTTGGTTAGATGGAAAACACACCATTTTTGGTCACGTGGTAAGCGGGATGGACATCGTGAACCTGATTGCACAAGATGATGTTATAAAAAAGGTAACTATTAGCCGAAAAGGAGCCTTGGCCAAACAATTTGACGCTCCAAAAGTGTTCTCTGATTATTATGCCAACAAAGACGAAGATGCTAAAAAACAAGCCTTGATTGACGCCGACAACAAAAGAAAACAAGACTCAATTATGGCAGTGGCTAAAAAAGAATATCTTGAAAAATTTGCCAGTGTTATAGCAGCTAAAAAAGCCTATTTTGAAATCTCAAAACCAACAGCAACTGTTACGGCATCAGGTTTAGCCTATAAAATAACTCAAAAAGGAACCGGCAATAAACCAGCCAATGGCGTAACTTTTAATTTTAATTATGCAGGATATTTTGAAGACGGAACCTTGTTTGACAGTAGCTATCAAGATGTGTGTAAAGAATACGGAACCTTTAACCCTCAAAGAGCAGAACAAAATGGCTATCGTGCCTTTCCTTTTGAAGCAGGAAAAAAAGAAGGTTTAATTCCTGGTTTTATTGAAGGCCTGGAGCATATGACTTATGGTGACAAAGCCATTGTTTTTATTCCTTCAAAATTGGCCTATGGCGAAAGAGGTGCTGGTGGGGTAATTCCTCCTAATACCAATATCATTTTTGAATTAGAGATGATTGAAGTCATTCCGGAAGTAGTGAAGAAAACCGAAGAAAAACAAGAAATAAAAACTGAAGAAAAAAAATAAGTCAAGCCATTTATAAAAATCAACCCTATAAGACCAAAAGTCTGATAGGGTTTTTTTATGCTTTGAATTTCCAATCGAATTCGTCCTTGGCATTGATGATGGCGCCAATTTCAAATTTCACCACCTCATCAAATTCGGTTTGCAGGATAAACCAACTATCCTCGTTGAAATAGTTTTCGAAGGTATCGAAATCTTCCTGAGTGAACTTGGTAATTCCTTTTGTAGCCAATTCCCTTTGGATTTCACTAATTTTTTTTCCAATCACTTTGATTCCGAATAACTCCAAGTTCGGACTCGAAGCCACGATATACCCCAGTTTGAATTCTTCATCCTGATAGAACGTCAATCTCATTTTTAGGGTGTTGTAAGCAAAAATAATGTTGTCGTCTTCGTCTTTGTAATTCCGGTTGGGTTTTCCGTAAAGAGCGATTACGTCATTATGTTTCATTCCGAAAAGGAGCTTGTCGATACCGTTTTTTGGGTTTATTTTCATATCATATTATTTGAACGTAAAGTTGGTAAAGTTTTGTGAAAAACTCTTCTGCTTCTTGATATAATTTTGCTAATTTAGGTTATTAATTTCTATCTTAAATCATGTGATTCTTTTATCTTGTTTTTAGGGAGCAGCATACCTAAAAACTATTAAAAAAAACGTATTAAAAAAATATATTGTGTAAAACGGCTATAAATAAAGGATTTTATTTGGATTTTAATAGTGCTTTACTATCTTTAGCGTTCGAAAAAAATTACGAACCGTAAACAGTTGGGAAAATGTTAGAAGAAAAGAATGATAACCTGCTAAATGCAGATGGAGATTTAACCTTAAATTTGCCTAAATTGGCAATAACCGAAACATCCGTTTTGGAAGAAATAGAAATCGTTGCAACAAGCAATAGCGAGATTACTGAACAAGTAGAAGCCGTCCCCTCAACCACTACAGATGGTGAATTGCAAGATGAAGTAATCACTACCGCAGAAACAGAAAACCAAACTACCATTGATACTGAACCGACGATTTTAGAAGAAATCGATGCAACCGTATTGGACGGAGAATTACAAGATTTAGACATCAGTATCGAAGCAGAAAATACATCCATAACAGATACGGAAATAGAACCAATAAATCAAGTAATCGAGATAGTAGAAGAGCCAATTGCTGTTGTTTCAGAAGCAGAAGTATCAGAAAACAATACTATTATCGAAGCCATTGCAAACATAAATGCCGAAGAAAGCGAAGATGAAACACTTAAAGAACGCCATGATATCCCTATGTTGGATTATGACGCTTTATCATTAGAAGTACTTGTGGAAGAATTGCAGAAATTAATCTCCAATGAAAAAGTAATGTCGGTAAAAGATCATGTAGAAGAAATTAAAAAATCTTTTCTGGCTAAATACAACCACCTTTTAGAAGAGAAAAAAGAGGAGTTTCTTTCCGAAAATCAAGAAACCAATGAGGAATTTCAATATCATTCTCCTTTAAAAACAAAATTTGATCAGTATTATTCTCAATTTAGAAACAATAAAAATACCCATTTCAAGAGTTTACAAACCAATCTGAAGACAAATTTAGATAATAGGTTGGCCATTGTAGAAGAACTTAAAGAGTTAATCAATCCGCAGACAAGCATCAAAGACACTTTAAAACATTTTAATGATTTAAGGGATCGTTGGAAAAATGCAGGGGCTATTCCGAAGGATAAATACAACCACGTTTGGAATAACTATCATTTTCACGTAGAGAATTTTTACGACTATTTACATTTAGACAGGGAAGCTCGCGATTTGGATTTCAAACACAATTTAGAGCAAAAACAAAAAATTGTGGCGCGTGTTGAAGAATTAGTCAATGAAGCCGACATCAACAAAGCATTCCGTGAATTACAAGATTTACATAAAATTTGGAAAGAAGATATTGGTCCCGTTTCAAGAGAACATCGAGATGCAATTTGGAATAAATTTAGTGATTTGACCAAACAAATGCATGATAAGCGGGAAGTTTTATTTGAAAATCTAAGAGGTACCGAGCTTGAAAATCTAGCAAAGAAAAAAGAAATCATTGACCAAATTGAAGTCTTGGCAACTGAAAAAGTAAATGCTCATTCGCAATGGCTAGGTCAAATAGAAAAAGTGGAAGCATTGAGAACCGCTTTTTTCTCAGCCGGAAAAGTACCTTCAGAAGTAAATGAAGAAACTTGGGCAGGGTTTAAAACTGCCGTAAGGAACTTTAATTCTTTCAAAAATTCGTTTTACAAAGACATCAAAAAAGATCAAAACAACAATCTGAACAAAAAAACAGCTCTTGTTGCCAAAGCTAAAGAATTACAGGAAAGTGCAGACTTTGCTATCACTACTCCTATCATGAAGCAAATTCAAGAAGAGTGGAAACAAATAGGCCATGTTCCTAGAAAATATTCAGATAAAATATGGGCAGAATTCAGGGAAGCGTGCAACCACTATTTCGAAAAATTAAAAGAGCAGAAAAGCGAAGAAAACGGCGAGGAAGTGGAAGCTTTTGATAAAAAGAAAGCTTATTTAGAAACACTGAGAGACTTTCAATTAATTGGTGAACACAAAACCGATTTGGACGCCATTAAATTGCATATTGAAACTTGGAAAACCTTCGGAAGAGTTCCTGCTGCCAGAAGACATATTGAAGGCAAGTTTAATAAAATATTAGATGTACTCTTCGAGAAATTGAGCTTAAGCAAAAAAGAGGGCGATATGATGCGCTTTTCCAACAGGATGGGTCAATTATCAGAATCTAATGATACTCGAAAACTAGAGAATGAAAAGATTTTCTTAACACGTAAAATCGAAGAAATTAAGAATGAAATTCTACAATTGGAAAATAACATTCAATTTTTCGCTAATACGAGAAACGCTAAAAAAGAAAATTCTATAGTTTTAGAAGTTCGTAAAAATATCGAAAAAAACAAAGAAGAAATGCAGGTTCTAAAAGAAAAACTAAAGCAAGTCAGGAACTTAAATCAGGCTTAAACCTTTAAAAATAAAATTCAAAACCCCATTTTTTATAGTAAAGAATGGGGTTTTTATGATTGTGTTTTGATAATAAAATTCAAAGATTTTAAATTACAACTTTTTAGCCTCTTCCCAAAGTCAATTATTTGAAAATCAAAGATTTTCAATTATATTTTTTTGGCCTCTTCCCAAAAAATATCCATTTCAGCCAAAGTCATGTCCATTAATGGCTTGCCTAATTCCCCTGCTTTGCTTTCCAAATATTGAAATCGTTTGATGAATTTTTTGTTGGTACGTTCTAAAGCATCTTCGGGATTTATGTTTAAAAATCGAGCGTAATTGATCATCGAAAACAAAACATCCCCAAACTCAGCTTCTATTTTATCTTGATCCCCAGCTTCAACCTCAACTTGCAATTCTTGTAATTCTTCTTGCACTTTGTCCCAAACCTGATGTGGTTCTTCCCAATCAAACCCTACACCTTTTACCTTGTCCTGAATTCTACTGGCTTTTACTAATGCCGGTAAGCATTTTGGAACACCTTCTAAAACTGATTTTTTTCCTTCTTTTAGTTTTAGTTTTTCCCAATTTTGTTTGACCTCTTCCTCGTCTTTTACCACAACATCACTATAAATATGCGGATGACGGTGAATGAGTTTGTCGCAAATTTCGTTGCACACATCAGCCATATCAAAATCGTTGGTTTCGCTTCCTATTTTGGCATAAAAAACAATATGTAACAACAAATCTCCTAGTTCTTTTTTGACTTCATTTAAATCATTATCCAAGATAGCGTCGCCCAACTCGTAGGTTTCTTCTATGGTCAAATGGCGAAGACTTTGCAAGGTTTGTTTTTTGTCCCAAGGACATTTTTCTCGCAAATCATCCATAATATTCAATAATCGTTCAAAGGCTTGGAGTTGGATTTGTTTGGAGTTCATTTTTATAAATTAAATTAGCCCTTTGCCGCGCTACTTCGGTTAGGGTGAAATGTAAAAATAAGAAATCCTGTCAGGAAAACATCATGACAGGATTAAAATATATTTTAAGACTATTGATTACTTCTTCTTGGCTTTAGCTTTTTTAGCAGGAGCTTTAGCCTTTTGTGTAACTACTTCTTCAACAACACTTTCTAGGACTTCTTCAGCGTTCTCAATTTTTGGCTCTTCTTTAGAAACCAATCCTTTGGCATGAAGCATATTATACCAATTCAACACTTTTTTGATATCTGAAGGATATACTCTTTCCGAATCATAATCTGGAAGAATTTCAGAAAAATATGCAATTAATTTAGCATTGTCTTCTTTATGAGAAATAGCTGGGCCATTATCTTCTTTAATGGCAATATTTCGCATAACTTCTGCTAAAGGTTTCTCTGCATTAAAGGTGTAAATCGAAATTTCTGATAATAAACTTACATTCACCTTTAATCCAACTGTAATTTTTTTTCCATCAAGAAACGATTCAGCAATGAATCCTGTTCGGGTCTGAACTTTTAACGCAAACAAACCTGGTTTACTTGAAATGGATAATATTTTTTCTAAATTCATTTTTTAATTTGTATTTAATTATACGTTTTATTGATTGTTATTGAAAATTGCCAATTATAAAGTTTTACTATCTTCCTTTTTTATTACAAAATTTCATTCGATAATCTGGTCTAGTTTTGCCATCCATGATGTTTTGTAATTTTTTCTTGATGAGTTGTTTTTTCAATGATGAAATCAAATCGGTAAACAAAATCCCTTCGATATGATCGTATTCGTGTTGAATTACTCTAGCTACCAAGCCATCAAACACTTCAGTTTTCAAATTGAAATCTTCATCATGATACTCAACGGTGATTTTTTCATTTCTAAAAACGTCTTCCCGTACGTCAGGAATACTCAAACAACCTTCGTTAAAACTCCATTCCTCTCCTTCTTCTTTCAACATTTTGGCATTGATAAAAGTTTGTTTGAATCCTTTTAATTGCAATTGTTCTTCGATTGATAACTCTTCATCATCCCCAAAAGGAGTTGTATCTATAACAAACAAACGAATGCTTAATCCTACTTGTGGAGCTGCAAGACCTACTCCACAGGCGTTGTACATCGTTTCATACATGTTGGCAATAGTCTCTTTTAAGTTTGGATGCGTTGGGACAATTTCCTCACCCATTTTTCTTAAAACTGGATCACCATATCCTACAATTGGTAAAATCATTAGTGTTTTATTAATAGTATCGCTGCAAATTAAAAAATGCTGCTTCTATATTTCAGTTCGCAAAAATAGTGAAAAAAACGGCATTCATTTATTCTTAACTAAAATTTAAATTTTGTTGAAAAATCATAACATTATTTAACAATAATACAACAACGCAAATCTTATCTTTGTTTTCTATTGAAATCTTATGATAAGAAAAATAAAGCAATTTACGATTCATATTAATTTTACAAACGCTCTTAAAGCAATGCTTTCTGCTTTAATTCCTTTTTATATATTTTCGCGGTTGGGCTATTTAGACATTGGTCTTACTATGGCAATTGGGTCTTTATTTACTTTTCCGAGTGACACACCCAGTAATTTAAAACATAAGATCAATGGAATTCTGGTAACGGTTTTAATTATTTCTGGAGCAAATTTAGTAATCAATCTTACCTACCCCTATCCTTTTATTTTTTACCCCGTATTTACTTCATTAGTTTTCATATTATCAATGCTTGCCGTTTATGGACAACGTGCCACAATGGTTGCCTTTTCGGCTTTAATGACCATTGGCATTTCATTTTCTAATATCCATACGGGATGGGCGATGGTTCAATACTCGGGACTTTTGCTTGCTGGCGGATTATTTTATCTATTGATGTCCCTACTGTTTTTTTATATCAACCCACATCGTTATACAGAACTACAAATTGTGGAATGCATTAAATTGACCGCCAAATATTTAAAACTTAGAGGTGATTTATGGGAATTACATTCCGATCGAAAAGAAATAACAAAAAAACAATTGATTCTTCAGGTTGAATTGAATGGCATTCATGAAAATATCAGGGAAATTCTTGTCCGTAATCGGACTAATTACGGTTCATCGCATCAAAATCGAAAAATGCTACTGTGCTTTATCACTTTGGTGGAAATAATGGAATTGGCGATATCAACCTCATTTGACCACAATAAATTACATCAAAAATTTGACGAACATCCAAAGGTTTTAATGACTTATCAAAGTTTAGCCTACAATCTTGCCAAAAATCTAAAGTCATTATCCAAAAAAATAAGGAAAAGGAAGGATTATATTCCAAAAAACAATCTGATTGACAATTTATTCGCATTTGAAAATGCAATAACCGAGTATGAAAAAACCGTAGGGAAAACAAAAGCATCTGAGGGTGTTCTTATGCTCACGAATATGTTGCATTATGCTGAAAAACAAGTTGAAAAAATAAAGACCCTTGAACAAGCCTACACATCAAAGGTAAAATTAAAAGACCTTAAAGGAAGAGATAAAGATTTAGAAAAATTAATAACCCCCCATTATTATCCCCTAAACACCTTAGTTGAAAATTTCAGCTTCTCTTCGCTAGAATTTAGGCATTCTTTAAGAATTACGACAACATTACTAATAGGTTTGATCATTGGAAAATTCCTTCCTTTTGAAAATGTATATTGGATATTAATAACCATTGTGGTTATTATGCGCCCAGGTTATGGCCTCACGAAGGAGCGAACTTTTAGTCGATTCATAGGCACGATAATAGGGGGTGTAGCCGGCTTTGCTATTTTAGCCTTTGACCCTAGCATTCAAATCCTCGGTGGCTTGAGTATTCTTTTTCTAATTTTGGGATTAACATTTAATCCTTCTAACTTTAAAATCGGAAGTGCCTGTATTACTTTGAATATTATTTTGCTTTTTGCCATAATAACCCCAAGTGAAAGTAACATTATTCTATATAGAATTTTAGACACCTGTATTGGAGCTATTTTGGCCATTGTAGCCAATCATTTTTTATGGCCCTATTGGGAGTCTCTAAATACCAATGAGTATATAAAAAAATCGATTGATGCCAACAGCAATTATTTAAAACAAATATCTATTTTTTACAACAATAAAAAAGATATTGATTCAAAATATCGATTAGCCAGAAACCAAGCCTTTATCGAAATTGGCAATCTGATGGCTTCTTTTCAAAGAATGCTTCAAGAACCCAAATCAAAACAAGACAAATTGCAACAATTGTATAAATTTACAGTAATCAACAATGCATTTCTTTCATCGGCAGCTTCATTAGGCACTTATACACAATCACATAAAACAACTCAAGCCTCAGCATCGTTTAATATTGCCATTGACCAAATAATAAAAAATCTGGATTATGCAATCTTTCTTTTAAAAGAGCCAAATAATACCATTGAAACAACCCCAGTGATTAGAGAAAATACTAATCAAAGTTTTTCTGGGCTAAGAAAAATTAGGGAAAAAGAATTAATGCAAGGAGAGGATGAAAATAGCGAGTCCTTTAAACTCAAAATGCAAGAGGCTCAACTTGTTATCGAACAGTTGGTTTGGTTAACTAACTTATCTGAAAACATCTTAAAAACAACTAAAGTTTTTATGAATTCTTAGAAAAAAGAACTAGTTTTAAAACATTTTGCGAACCAAATAATCCTGCAGCATTATGGTTGCCGAAATTTCGTCAATAAGCGCTTTATTTTGGCGTTGTTTCTTTTTCATTCCGCTATCAATCATAGACTGAAAAGCCATTTTTGAAGTAAAACGTTCGTCAACTCGAACAACTTTCATTTCTGGGAAATGATTGGTAAAATGAGTCACAAAACCCTTAATTATCGAAGCACTCTCGGATGGCGTGCCATTCATTTGTTTGGGTTCGCCAATTATGACAGTCTCCACATTTTCTTTGGAAAAATAATCCTTTAAAAAAGCAATTGCCATTGCGGAAGGGATCGTGGTCAAGCCCGAAGCAATAATTTGTAATTCATCAGTAACGGATATTCCCGTTCGTTTTTGTCCGTAATCTATGGCGAGAATTCTTGGCATTTCATTTTAATTATTTCACAAAGATACATAAGAAATAAAACAATTGGTAATCAAAAACATACATTGATTTATCGTTTATTCTTTAATAAAAAATCGATAGCCTAAGGATATTATACTCTAATTTCATAATAAAAAAGGTAAATATGACAGTATTGTAAGTCCAAAGTTGTTTTCAAAAAAAATCCATTTATCTTTGTCAAAAATTTTTAATAAAATGAACGAATTACAATCCATTATAGAACAAGCATGGGAAAACAGAGCCTTGTTACAAGAAACAAAAACTACTGATGCCATTAGAGCCGTTATCGAATTATTAGATTCCGGAAAATTAAGGGTTGCCGAGCCAATTGGCGAAGGTTGGCAAGTTAACGAATGGGTGAAGAAAGCCGTTGTTTTGTACTTTCCCATTCAAAAAATGGAAACATTAGAATCAGGGATTTTTGAATACAACGACAAAATGTTGCTAAAAAGAGATTATGCTGAGAAAGGAGTACGTGTGGTTCCTGGAGCATCTGCACGTTATGGAGCATTTCTTGCCAGCGGGGTAATTATGATGCCGAGTTATGTAAACATTGGTGCCTATGTCGATTCTGGAACAATGGTCGATACATGGGCGACTGTGGGAAGCTGTGCACAAATTGGAAAAGATGTTCACCTTTCTGGCGGTGTTGGAATTGGTGGTGTTTTAGAACCTTTGCAAGCGGCACCCGTTATCATTGAAGATGGTGCCTTTATAGGTTCTCGTTGCATTATCGTAGAAGGAGTTCACGTTGGAAAAGAAGCTGTACTTGGTGCTAATGTATGTTTGACTGCTTCCACTAAAATCATTGATGTTACTGGAGAAACTCCTGTAGAAAGAAAAGGATTTGTACCTTCTCGTTCTGTGGTAATTCCTGGAAGTTATACTAAAAAGTTTGCCGCTGGCGATTTTCAAGTGCCTTGTGCATTGATTATTGGAACTCGTAAACCTTCAACTGATTTGAAAACGTCGTTGAACGATGCTTTGAGAGAATATGATGTGGCGGTTTAATTTTATATTAATAAAATTAAATTGAATATTTCAATACTCATAGTTAATTATCGTGGTTGGAAAGCATTGGCAGAATGTTTAGATTCTTTGGAAAATTGCATTTCAATAATCTTAACTTTCGAGGTCATTGTTATAGATAACTTTTCTAATGATGGTCAATTTACTACTTTTAAACTAAAATACCCTAATTTCACTTTCATTGAAAACATTGGAAATAATGGTTTTTCAAACGGATGCAATCGGGCGGCAATTGAAGCTAAGGGAAAGTATTTACTGTTCTTGAATCCAGATACCAAAATACAGCACCAAGCTTTAGAAACACTTTTACAAACGGCTGATTCATATCCTGAAATCGGAATTTTATCCTGCTTACAAATAGATGAAAAGGGCAGTTATTACAAACAGAATCTTTTATTTCCGGCTTTTGGCCGATTTTTCGGGCTATCAAGATCTCTATATAGAACTATTTACAAGAAAAAGTTGATTAAACGATTCAGTGCCTCTGATGGTCTATTTTATCCAGATTGGGTTACTGGTGCAGTAATTTTCATCAGCCGAAACTGGTTTGATAAAATTAAAGGTTGGAGTGAGGATTATTGGCTCTATTTTGAAGATGTGGCAATATGTAAAAAAGTGACTGAATTAGGAGGAAAAATAGCCGTAACTCAAAACGCTACAATTTTTCATCAGCATGGAGGTGCCTCGCGTATCAATGTTAAAACAAATGCGCTCACAAAAACAGAAGTAATCATTTCAAAACATGTTTTCATTAACAACCAATTCCCAACAAGTAAAAGAGTTGTTCTTAATGTCTTATTAATAATAGGAGTACTAATTGAAAAATCATTTTTAGCTTTTATAAGTTTGTTTTTATTTTTTATTCCAAAACTAAAAGTAAATCGGTTAATGATTCAAAATTTATTGGGTTACTATTTTAAAGCCCTTAAAAAGCGAACATGGCTTAGTCCAAGATCCGTAAACTACTTAAAAAAAGCCTAACCCGTTCGAAATGAAAATACTCGTAATTCAACAAAAAATGATTGGGGATGTATTAGTAAGTTCTATTTTATGCGAGAATTTACGTAAAGCCTATCCTAAGGCCCAGATTGATTATATGGTTTATGAATCGACAATGGACGTTTTAAAGGGAAACACCTATTTTGACAACCTGATTCTATTCACAGATACACACCGCAAAAGCAAATTGGCTTATTTCAACTTACTGCAATCCATCCGAAAAGAAAAATATGATATTGTGATAGATGCTTACTCCAAATTGGAAAGCTGGTTGGTGGTCTTATTTTCTGGAGCTAAACAAAAGATTTCTTATTGGAAAAAAGGAAGGAATTTTCTTTATACTGATTCTGTAAAAAGAATTAGATCTTCTAAATCCAATTTGGGATTGATTATCGAACAGCGGTTATCTCTATTAAAACCTCTAAAATTGAACATTAGTCTAGAAACCTTTCCAAAAATATACTTAGAAAACGAGGAACGCGAGTTTGCTTCTACTATTTTTGAATCTAATGGTATTGATGTTTCAAAAAAAACAATCATGCTGAGCATTAACGGAAGCGGAATGGATAAAACGTATCCTTTAGATTATATGTCAACATTGATTGATTGTATTGCTGATAATCAAGATGTAAATTTGCTCTTTAATTATATCCCTAAACAAATTAACGAGGCTAAAGCAATTTATGAAGGCTGTAAGGAAAGCACCAAACAGAAAATCTATTTTTCTGTTTTAGGAAAAAACATAAGAGAATTTATTTCAATTATGGATAAATGCGACCTGATTGTAGGAAATGATGGTGGCGCAATTAATATGGCAAAAGCATTAGACAAACCATCCTTTACTATTTTTTCGCCTTGGATTGACAAAAAAGGCTGGGCTACTTTTGAAGATGGAATCAAACACGTTTCTATTCATTTAAAAGACTTTCACCCTCATTTTTTTGAGAATAAAACCGACAAAATGATTAAAACCGACACGTTTTCGCTTTATAAAAAATTTCGACCTGAAATAATCATTCCATCCTTATGTGTTTTTTTAGAACGGAATTTGAAATAACAAAATCAAAAAAAATATTTTTTACAGAAATTAATAGCTTACTTTTTTTTATAAAAAATTACATTTGTAATAAATAATATATTAAATGGAATACAACAGTAATAAGAACTTATCTGTCTTGATAATTACTTTAAATGAAGAAATTCATATGAATGAATTATTAAACAATCTAGATTTCGTGAATGAAATTATCATTGTGGATTCTTATAGCAATGATAAAACCCGAGAGATTTCAGAATCATTTCCCAAGGTGACTGTTATTCAACATCCTTTTGAGAATTTTCCAGCTCAAAGAAACTTCGCTATTGCACAAGCAAAAAATGACTGGATATTGTTTTTGGATGCAGACGAAAGAATTCCTGAAATACTTAAGGAAGAAATCTTAGAAACCGTAAAAAATCCGAAGGCTAAAGATGCCTATTACTTTTTCCGGAAATTTATGTTTATGAAAAAACCATTGTTTTTCAGTGGTTGGCAAACCGATAAAAACATTCGATTATTTAAAAGAGGTAAAGCAAAATATAAAAGCACCAAATTTGTACACGAAAAACTTGAAGTAAACGGCAGTGTTGGTAAATTAAAAAACAAACTCATTCATTATTCTTTCACCGATTACGAATCCTATAAACAAAAAATGATTTATTATGGAAAATTAAAAGCTAAAGAATTGTTTTTGAAAGAAATAAAACCTAATGTTTTCCATTTTATAATTAAACCTACATATAAGTTTCTTCAAAGTTATTTCATTAGGCTAGGGATTCTAGACGGAAAAAAGGGGGTAATAATCTGCTACTTAAACGCCTTAAGTGTCTATAATCGCTATCCTGAATTAAAAAAACTACACAAAAATAACCCTGCTTTTTTCAAAATTTAAGACTTCTTTTGATTCTTTTTTTTCTTAAATAGTTGAGCTGAAATTCACAAGTATATTTCCATAATGTATTAAAAACTAAATCAGGGTTTTCACCTGATAATTTAGCATATTCGGTAGCAATTTCTTTAATCATTTGTTTTTTAGGAGTGAGTCTAGATAAATTTTTCATTCTAGACTCCAAAGATATTTTGTCATGAAAATTCATTCTGTTTAAATCGACCAGAAAGAAATCGTAGTTTCCTTCACTATTTTTTTTAATCAAAGTATTTCCTGGAGAATGGTCTAAAAATTCAATTCCCTTTTCGTGTAAACCAAATGAAAACTGGGTGAATTGTCTTAAGATGGTTGAGTGATCTGGGAAATCAGGAATTTTAACCAATTCCCTGAAGGTCAAATCGGTTTGAAGATGTTCACTAATATAATAACTTTCTTTGAGACCCAGAAAATCAAAATTTTCAAAATAAGCAATGGGCGGTGGTGTTCCAATATTATTTTCTAATAAAATATTAGCAAACTCGAAAGAACGTCTGGCTTTGGATTTTCTGAAATATTTATAAATTACAGAATTAATTAAATGAGGTTGTTTAAACGATTTAATATTTATAGTATTATCTCCCAAATCGAAAAGCTTAATAACATTTCTATTTCCATCACCGAAAAGCAACCCCATATTATTAAAATTTTTAATAAAATCATTTAATTGATATTTAAAAGGAATAAATAAATCCGTTACTTTTGATTTTAGCATATTATAAAATTTTGACAAAAGTAAATATTTTATATTTATTTTATAAGCTATATTTGCTATTAGTTTAATTAAATCATATTGACTTTCGATGAAAATAACAATTATAAGTTTTGATAATTGGGGCTTTAACAAACACATTAAGGACGTTTTAGAAAAAAAAGATCATATTGTAAATCATATTGATTTTAACAAATTTGTATTTACATATCCTAATTTCCAGTACAAAATATATAACTTTATTCTTAAAAAATTCTTCAAAAAGAATCTAAAAACAATATTTTTTGGATCAAGAATAATTGAAGAATTGCAAAAAATAGGTGAAATTCAGGATGTTATTCTAACTATAAAAGGAGACTTTATTGACCCAAAAAGTGTATTACAATTAAAAAAATATTGTACTAAATCCATTGCTTTTTTTAATGATAACACAATCAGATGTCCGAAAATAATTCGTGTAATACCTTATTTTGATGAGGTTTTTTCATTTGAAAAAGCAGATTGTAAAAAATATAACCTAAAATTTGCAACAAATTGGATTTACAATTTTAATAGCATTAAAGATACGGATTTTGATTTTCAAGTTTTTAATATTAGTTCCAAAGATAGGCGTTTACCTGTATTTTCAAGAATAGCAAAAGAATTAAATTCTCGAAATATTAACTATAAAATACTTATTTATGATAAAAAGTATAATAATAAAAACTCAAATATTGAATATATTAATAAGCATTTACCATTATCAGAAGTAAATAAATATATCAATAAAACACAAGTTTTGCTTGATGTTCAAAGAACTGGACAAGAAGGTCTATCGTTTAGAGTTCTCGAAAGTATAGGTCTGCATAAAAAATTAATCACAACCAATTCAGATATTGTCAATTATGATTTTTATAATGCGAACAACATATTAGTTATTGATGAACATATACCTTTTATTCCTGTTTCATTTTTTGAAACCAATTATGATGAACTTCCAAAGGAAATTTTTGAAAAATACACTTTGATTGGATGGTTAGATATAATACTGAAAAATGAAAATATCAATTGCATTATGCACGTGTAATGGAGAAAAATATGTTGATTTTTTTTTTTAATATTTTTTTAATATATTTTAAATATTGAAAACACATAATAAAATATAAATTTACCGAACTTGCATTACTTAAAGTCTCCGAATACTCAAAATATTTTTCGACTTGAATTTTAATATTTAAATTATCTAAAGCATAATTCCTTAAAAAAAAACCGTCCTGAGGATTATATTTTTGAAGCTCAATAACCAATTCTTTAACGTTAAGTTTTTTCTTGTAAAACCTACCCGAACAGTTATTAATTATACTATTATTTATATTCCCTTGATTCAAATACCCATCTGAATAAGACTCGGAATACTTTCTTTTATCGAAAACTAAAACATTTCTGCCGCAAGCCATAGCCTCATAAGCTGAACGACCTAAACCTACAACTAAATCAGCTTCATTAATTGCATCTTCAACATCCCAAATAGGATTTTTGTATTTATTAAGTTGTTTAAAATTCACCTCTAATAATTCACAAGCATCTTTTAAAGCTGCATTTGCAGTGTCAGATTGACATAAACTTAACACTTTATTTAATTGAATGCTTAATGGGGTTTTAATGCAATAACGATCACAATTAATTCCATTATGAATAATCCTGCTTTTAATCCCTTGCTTTAAAAGGTGGTTAGCAACTTCTTCGGAAATTGAAACATAACCATCCGCGTATTTCGAAGGTTGTTCTAAGGAAGAGAATATACCATGACAAGTTTGTATAATTTTGCCTCTGTGGGCCAAGTATCGAACACAAGTATAGTGATTTGCCAAAATCAAGTCATATTTACTCTTGCTCATATAACTAACTTCTAAATCTATTTCAATTTTTTCAGAAACCTCCCCTTTGAAAAATGTAAAATATTCAACATCATGACCCATTCGTTTTAATTCTTGAATTAAAGCGTAACAAAAAGTCTCTGAACCTCCCTTTTCAAATAAGAAATTATTTGCAACTAAAACTTTCATTCTTTATAAAATTATTATTACCTGGCAAAGGTAAATAAATAAAAGTTTATGAAAATAGTTAATACACTAACAACTCGTTTCTCAAAAGTTACATTAATTAGTAGAATTCAATCGTTCTTTTTATTAATTTTGTTTTGTTCAAAAATAAAAAAAATGCAAGAAGAAATCCAAAAAGCATACGAAATAATACAACAAGGTGGCATTATACTTTATCCAACCGATACTGTTTGGGGGATTGGCTGTGATGCAACAAATTCTGAAGCGGTTGCCAAAATATATAAACTCAAACAACGAGCCGAAACCCAAAGCATGATTGTGTTGATGAATGGTGAAAAAATGATGTACAATGTATTCAAGGATATTCCAGAAGTAGCATGGCAAATTATGGATTTATCCGAAAAACCAACCACAATAATTTTAGACAATCCAAGAAACGTAGCGCAAAATTTAATAGCTTCTGATAATACTTTAGGAATCCGAATCGTAAAAGAGCCTTTTTGCTTCAAATTAATGGAAAAAATGAAAAAACCGTTGGTTTCTACCTCAGCAAATATCTCCGGTCAACCTACCCCGATTGCTTTCAAAGATATTAATCCAGAAATTATAAAAGGTTTAGACTATGTTGTAAATTTGCACCACGATAAAATTGCCGGAAAACCTTCGACAATTATTAAATTGACGAGCGATTCACAGGTAAAAGTGATTCGAAAATAATAATTTGAAAATTTCAAAATATTCTTATATTTTCAAATTAACTGATTTTCAAATTTTCAAATTAAAGCATGAATTTCAAAGAAGCCTTACATCATAAAATATTTGAAGTCATTTCCCAAGCTTCCCAAGAACTTAACTTAGAAAGTTATGTGATTGGCGGATTTGTGAGGGATTTAATTCTTAAAAGAGATTTTAAAAAAGACATCGATATTGTTGCCGTTGGTAGCGGAATTAAATTAGCCATAAAAGTCTCGGAACTATTGCCAAACAAAACCAAAGTTCAGGTTTTTAAAAATTACGGCACAGCTATGTTGCGTTTTGAAGACACCGAAATTGAATTTGTAGGAGCCAGGAAAGAATCCTATCATTTTGAAAGTCGCAATCCTGTGGTTGAAAATGGCACGCTAGAAGACGACCAAAACCGTCGTGATTTTACAATTAATGCCTTGGCTCTATCATTAAACGAAAAGAATTTCGGGGAGCTTTCAGATCCTTTTAACGGATTGACTGATTTAGAAAACAAAATCATCAAAACGCCGCTCGACCCGGATATTACTTTTTCTGACGATCCCTTGCGAATGCTTCGTGCCATTCGTTTTGCCAATCAATTGAGTTTTGAAATTAAAGAAAAATCCTTGCAGTCTATTACAAATAATGCCGAAAGAATCAACATTATTTCAGGCGAAAGAATTGTGGATGAATTGAATAAAATCCTTTCTACTGAGAAACCTTCCATTGGATTTTTATTATTATACAAAACCGGTCTTTTAGATCTTATTTTGCCTGAATTAACCGCTTTAAACCAGGTCGAAGAAATAGAAGGTCAAACCCACAAAAATAATTTTTACCATACATTAGAAGTCGTTGACAATATATGCCTCAATACAGATGACCTTTGGCTGCGCTGGGCTGCTTTGCTTCACGACATAGGAAAAGCCCCAACGAAACGCTTCAACAAAAAACAAGGTTGGACGTTTCACGGGCATGAATTCCTTGGCGGAAAAATGGCGAATAAAATCTTCGAAAGATTACGCATGCCGTTGAACCACAAAATGAAATTTGTTCAAAAAATGGTTGTGATGAGTTCGCGCCCCATAGTGTTATCGCAAGATTTAGTCACCGATTCTGCTGTACGCCGTTTAGTCTTTGATGCTGGTGAAGATGTCGAAAGCTTGATGACTTTGTGCGAAGCCGACATCACGACCAAAAACCCAGCTAAATTTAAAAAATACCATCACAATTTTGAAATCGTTCGGCAAAAAATTGTGGAAGTAGAAGAACGTGACCATGTGCGTAATTTTCAACCCCCCATTTCAGGAGAAGATATTATGAAACTCTTTAATTTGAGGCCTTCACGTGAAATTGGAATTTTGAAAGAAGCCGTGAAAGAAGCCATAATGGAAGGTGAAATCCCGAATGAATACCAAGCTGCATATGATTTTGTATTAAAAAGAGGCGCTAAATTGGGTTTGACAAAAGCTTAAGTTTTGCTCATTCATTGTCTATTTTAAAAAATCTTAATTTTATAAAAACTACTTTAAATTGAAAAAACACTTTTTAAAATCTGCCCAAGTATCCTTAATTCTTGTCTATCTAGTCATTTTTGCAGGTGCATTTGTTCGGCTAACCGGCTCAGGAATGGGCTGCCCAGATTGGCCAAAATGCTTTGGATATTACATTCCTCCAACACAAGAAAAAGAATTACTTTTTACCCCTGGGAAAAAGTATGATAAAGGGCAAGTAATTATACAAAATGAATCTTTACTAGTTGCAAAATCCGATTTTTTATCAAAAACCACCTTTGAACCTTACAATTGGGAAAAATATACCAAACACGATTATGCCGTTTTTAACGCACTACACACTTGGATTGAATACATCAACCGACTGATTGGTGCGTTGGCTGGAATTGCATGCTTAATCACTTTTGGGCTTTCGTTCTTTTTTTGGAAAGACAATAAAAAACTCATTCTACTTACTTTCCTGATTTGTATTCTAATGGGATTTCAGGCTTGGTTAGGAAAAACTGTTGTTGATTCGGTGTTAAATCCTGTCAAAATAACAACTCACATGCTAACGGCTTTATTGATTGTTGCGATTCAATTGATTACCATTCATACCTTTCAAAAAAGGCCTAAATTATTATTTTTTGATTCTAAATTTAATTGGGTCCTATTATTATCGTTGACTTTAACTTTAATTCAAGTTGTGCTTGGAACAAGCGTTCGCGAACATGTAGATACAATTTCAGAAACAGGTTTGCCTAAAATTTTATGGCTCCAAAATCCAAGTATATCCTTTTATATTCATCGAAGTTTTTCAATATTAGTTTTAGCAACTAATTGGTATTTATTTTCAAAAAACAGAAAACTGAATTTAGGTTTTTCAAAAATAAATTGGGTAATGGCATTACTAATAATAGAAATTATTTCAGGAATTGCAATGTATTATTTTGATTTTCCTTTTGGAACACAAACTATTCACATCGTATTGGCTACATTATTATTTGGAGTACAATTTTACACATTTTTAGAATCAAATAGCAAGAAAAAAAAAGTATAAAGTATATTTGCAACCCGACTATATTGTCGCATTCCCTTGTTCCTAATTTTAAATGTCTAAACTTACTGCAGTAGATAAATTCGTGGATTTATCAGATTATGGAAGACCTATTGGAAAATGGTTTGCCAATCAATTAAAAAACACTCGTTTTACACCCATTCACGTCACGCTACTCTTTGGCGTTTCCGGCTTAATTGCTATTTATTTTATTTTAAAAAAACACTATTTTTTGGCTGGATTTTTTATTATTCTAAAATCGATTATCGATGCAGCAGATGGCGAATTGGCCAGATTAAAAAATACCCCTTCTTATGTGGGTCGTTATTTAGATAGTGTATTTGATATTGTCCTTAATTTTATGTTTCTAATGGCAATTTGTTATGTTTCTAAAACGTCATTTTGGATAACATTTATTGCTTTTATTGGCATCCAATTACAAGGGACTTTGTATAATTATTACTATGTAATTTTGAGAAATAAATCGGTTGGAGGGGATTCAACAAGTAAAATTTTCGAGTATAAATCACCTCGTGCTTTACCTGGTGAAACCCAAAAATCCGTTGATGTTTTGTTTAAAATTTACACCATTGTTTATGGTGTTTTTGACAAAATAATTCACACTTTAGACAGCGATGCTTATAGGGTAAAAACATTTCCAAATTGGTTCATGACGTTACTTTCAATTTACGGATTGGGTTTTCAATTGTTGATTATTGCAATAATGCTTCCTATGAATTGGATTGAATATATTATTCCCTTTTTTATCGTTTACTCCACATTTATTTTTGTTTTAATTAGAATACGAAAGACTGTTTTCAAGGTTTAAAATCGCTATAGAGATAATCTATATTGAATTGCTAAATAATTAATAACCAGTATTTTTAAACTATAATATATAATCAATTAATTTAAACATGAATTCACCTAACCGATTTTTAAAATCTTAGATTTATTCTTTATTTATAATCCATTTTACGTCTATAATACATTAAAAAAACAATACCTTTTGGGCTAGAATAGGTAAAATATTTTCTGGATTGTAGTTAAATAAATAATGATTTTTTACTTACTTCCAATTTATTTTGGATCTAATTTTTTAAATTAAATTTCAAATTAGAATCCATCACAAGTCTATTTTCAAACCTCCAAAAAGCGTTTGTATTCCATTCTATTTTCTTTTACATTTACCCCAAACCATCCCTCAATTTTATGAAAACCGAAAAAGAAAAAATGATAGCCGGAGAATATTATTTGGCAGGCGATGCTGTTTTAGTAAAAGACCGACGAAAAGCTAAAAATCTTCTCCATAGATTAAACGTCATAGAATACCGAATAACTAAAAAGGCAAGAGAAATAATCCAAGAATTAATTCCTAATTCTGAAGCTAATCTTTATATTGAACCTCCCTTTTTTTGTGATTATGGATACAATATTTTTTGCGGAGAAAATGTCTATTTTAATGTAAACTGCGTAGTTTTGGACAGTGCCAAAGTCATTATAGGCTCTAATGTTTTCTTTGCACCCGGAGTTCAAATTTATACAGCTTCTCATCCCCTAGAAGCAACATTGAGAAGGAAGCTTGAAAACGCGCTACCCATAACGATTGGTAACGATTGCTGGATTGGGGGAAATGCTATTATTTGCCCTGGAATAAGCATCGGAAAAGGCTGTGTTATTGGAGCAGGCTCTGTTGTAACAAAAGATATTCCAGATAATTCATTAGCAGTAGGCAATCCAGCCAAAGTGATTCGGAAATTGAATCCATAAAATTATTTCTTAAACCCTGAAAAAATCAAAAAAAATCTTTTCAAGAAATCTGAAATCTAAAATCTAAAATCTAAAATTATATTTTACCTTTGAGTTTCAATAAAAATAAGATTATGGTTTATAAATTTAGAGTAATTCTCGATGCCGAAGAAGACATATTTAGAGATATTGCAATACTTGCCAACGATACTTTAGAGGATTTACACAATGCCATCTTCAATTCTTTTGGATTTGATGGTATGGAAGTAGCTTCTTTTTACACTTGCGACGATACTTGGAATCAAGAAGATGAAATTCCAATGTTTGATGCGGGGGATATTCCGGGGGAACAAAAAACGATGAGCGATTACTCGCTTTCGGATATTTTAGATAAAGAAAACACAAAAATTATTTATGTTTATGATTTCATCAATATGTGGACTTTTCTAGTTGAATTAGCCGCTATCGAAGAAATCTCTGCTGGAAGCACATATCCAGAAACCATTTTTTCCCACGGCGAAATGCCTGCAGAAGCCATGGAAAAGCATTTTTATGCTGATGATGAAGAGGGAAATTATAACGAATTTGAAGACGAACTCGACGAAGAAGACCTTGATATGTTTGAAGGTGATGACAGTTTTGAAGACTTCGGATTTGAAGAAAACTGGAATTAAAAAATAAGAAATTAAAAATCAAAAACCAAGATGAAAGACTTCTATTGAGTCTAGCATCTTGGTTCTTTTGTCTAAAAAAAATCAAAGATGATCAATTTATTTAATACACACATTGAAACTTTATCCATTCACAGAGTGGGAAACAAAAGCCGGAACGAAGCTATATTCTTATCAGAACAATCATTTAACCTGAATGACGAAGTTGTGCCACTTATGAAAGAATATTTCTTCAGACCTTTTAGAGAAAAAGAAGAAAATTATTTTCAATTTGCGCACGAAGTTAATTTAGAATATAATGACATGTTCAAATTGGCTACCCAAATATTTGAAAATCCTAGTAGTCTGCACGAAGTTTCCAAAAAAATTACCACTCATTTATTTGAACAATCAAACCATCCGCATATCAAAAACGGGGAAGTTTATGTGACGCATTTAACTAATCTGAATATCGACAACAATGTTGTAGATGCCATTGGAATATTTAAAAGCGAATTGCAATCCGATTTTTTGCAGTTTGAAGAAAAGGGATCCAATCTAGAAATGATATTACAACAGGGTACAAACCTGAGCAAATTAGATAAAGGCTGTATTGTTTTCAATTATAAGAAAGAGGAAGGATACAAAATACTTACTGTTGACAGCAATCGCTATGACGCGCGTTATTGGCTAGAACATTTTCTTTCTGTAGATGCTTTTGAGGATGAAAATTTCATTACCAAAAAATACCTGAAATTTTGCCAAGGTTTCGCTAAAGATGTAGTTTTCCCTGCAGAAGACAAGAAAGAAGAAGTGATGTTCATGAACCGCTCTGTGAATTATTTTGCCAAAAACGACCAGTTTGAAGAAAGCAACTTTCTGAATGAAGTGTTGGAGAACCCTGATTTAATTCCCGAGTTCAAAAGCTATAAAGTTGATAAAGGCGAAAAATATAGCATTGAAGACATAACGACATTTCCAATTGCCAATGCGGCCGTTTCAGACGCCAGAAAATCGATAAAAAATGTGATTAATTTAGATACTCATATTCAAATTAAACTAGATTTCATCAATCCAGAAAGCGCAGAAAAATTTGTCGAAAAAGGCTGGGACGAAGAAAAACAAATGTATTACTACTTAGTCTATTTTAATAAAGAAGTGAAAAACTAGTTTTCTATTCTTAAAATCATTGCTTTAAATCAGAATTAAAAATAGTAATGTTTTTATAATTCCTAGTAATGAATTCAAAAGTCGCATTGAGTAAATTTCCCATTGATTTTGCTTTTTTAAAATTCAAATCACGGGTGTATTGATATAATTCTAATTTCAATTGCTTCACATGTTTTTCAGGGGCTATAACATCATCATTCATGATTTTCAACAATCTCTTGATGCGATTTTCGGCCGAATGGATTCTTTTGGCCAAAATGGCGCGTTCCTCATTTTTGTATTGTTCTATTGAACTTTCCTGAAGTTTGTCCTCAACCAACTGTACCATTGGGTAATTTTCTTTAAAAAATTGGGGTTTATATACCTTAAAATTTCCTTCGTAACATTGCTGATCAAAATCGATCGGACGAATTTTAAAAACCACATGATCAAAATCGTGGTGAGGGATAATGACATAATTATAAGCTCTCATATCACCAAGAAGTCGAATCATACAACGCTCATTAAACTTCACAAACTCCTTGGCAATTTGCGCTTTTTCATTCTCAGTACAATTCACCAAGAGTGTTTTCATAAACACGTCACCCGGAATCCCAATGATATGTTCTTCTATCAAAGTGTCTTTGTAAACCAAAAAATGAATCTTATCCGGAGAAAGAATATGTTCTAACTCGAGTCCATAAACACGCGAAGCATCTGCTTTTTTGATATAAAAATAAACATAATTGTCATTCAAAATGTTTCTGACCTTAATCCGAAAAGGTTTCGAATTGCCAAAAGTACAGTAGTCGATAGCGTCAATATTCAAAAACTTTATGGTTTCCAGATTACCGTCCGAATGCAAGTAAGAATAGATTTTCTTTAAATTTAAATCAATTTCACTTCTTTCAAATTCAGTATAATATACTCTAATCCACAAAGTGTCTATTTCATTTTTATCATATACATTTACAGAACCTGAAAAACGCAATAAATCATCGTAAAAAACAGAAACCTTTGAGATGCGATCGTACCGATTCAAATACTCTAAAAGTAAATTATTTATAGGATACGTTGGTTTTTTAAAAAACAGCAAAGGCTCATTCATATTGAATACATTTGATACAAATTTACGTTAAATTACAATTCAACGATAACAAAAACAAAGCTTGGACGTTCTATAAAATAAAATCATTAATAAGTTGGAAACAATACTCACAATTAGCAATCTCTATAAAAGGTATGGCAATGTACAAGCCTTAAAAAATGTTAGCTTCGAAATAACAAAAGGCAATGTTTACGGGATTTTGGGACCAAACGGAAGTGGTAAGTCAACCACATTGTCAATTTTACTAAATGTCGTAAATCAAACTTCGGGACACTATAACTGGTTTGGAGGAACGATGAAAACTCATGAAGCTTTAAAAAAAGTAGGCGCCATTATAGAACGGCCGAATTTCTACCCCTATATGACAGCTCAAGAAAACTTGAAATTAGTATGTAAAATCAAAAATGTCAATTACTCAAAAATACGGGAAAAGCTAGATTTAGTTGGTTTAAATGATCGAAAAGATAGCAAGTTTAGTGCTTTTTCGTTAGGCATGAAACAACGTTTAGCGATTGCCTCTGCCCTATTGAATGATCCAGAACTATTGATTCTAGATGAACCTACAAACGGATTAGATCCTCAAGGAATCCATCAAATACGTGATATCATCAAACAAATTGCTGCAAAAGGAACCACCATCCTACTCGCTTCCCATTTATTGGACGAAGTCGAAAAAGTATGTACACATGCAATCGTTTTGAGAAAAGGAGAAATTTTATATTCAGGTTTGGTCGATGGGATGTCATCAAACGAAGGTTTTTTCGAATTAGAAGCCGATGATACCGAAAACGTAATAACCGTTTTGAAAACACACCCAGCAGTAGATACAGTAATCTATGAAAACGGAAAAGTTTTGGTTTATCTAAAAAGCGCCTTAGACTCTAAAGATTTGAATCAGTTCCTTTTTGGTAAAAACATTATTCTAAGTCATTTGGTAAAACGCAAAAACAGCCTAGAAGAACAGTTTTTAGAATTGACGGAAAATCAATAACAGGTTCAATTCTAAAAAAATTTAAATCAAAAATATTAAATCAAAAATGAAACGTTTACTCTCCATAGAATTACAAAAAATATGGCTTAACAAAGCAAGTCGAGTCCTGACATTGATCTATTTTATTTTACTTTCCTTTATTGCATTGATGGCTTCAGTAAAATTTAACCTCGGAATTTCTAAAGTTCAACTTGCCGAAATGGGAATTTTTAACTTTCCTTTTATATGGCATTTCAATACCTATATTGCCGCTTGGTTTAAATTCTTTTTGGCTATAGTTATCGTCTCGATGATGGCTAATGAATACAGTTATGGCACCTTAAAACAAAATCTGATAGATGGAATGAGCAAGAGAGAATTTATAGAATCCAAGTTTTTGACCTTGGTATTCTTTGGTTTTTGCTCTACTATTTTTGTTTTCATAATGAGTTTAGCTTTAGGATACCGCTTTTCTGCTACTAATGAAATAAGCATCGTTTTTTCGGATTTGGAATACCTCTTAGCATTTTTTGTCAAGCTAGTGGGATTTTTCTCCTTCTGCTTATTTTTAGGTGTTTTGGTAAAACGTTCTGCTTTTGCAATCGGATTTCTATTGGTTTGGTATTTTGTTGAAAATATTATCAAAGGATACTTGAGTTTTGGCCTTTTCCCTGAAGGTAATACAGCTGCCAATATTGAAAAATTGCTACCGTTAGAATCCATTTCGAATTTAATTGTGGAACCCTTCTCTAGGATGTCAGTTGTAAAAAACATTGGAACACAAATAGGCCTGGATAATTTAAAAGATTATGATGTTCATTATTCGTCTATTTTAATAGTTTTGGCCTGGACCTTTATATTTATGTTACTATCCTACAAATTATTAAAAAATAGAGATTTGTAGTATATTTGTGGGCTATGAAATTCATCAAAACCATTTTATTTTTTGCCATTATTTGTTGTACTACTTCAATTGTATTTGCACAAAATATTACTGTAGATGATACTAAAACAGCCTCTGATTTAGTGGATATACTAACAAATAACAGTCCTTGCGTTAGTGTCTCCCCAGGAACTGTAATAGGAGATAATTTTACAAGAAACAAATATAGCTATGGGTCTTTCAATAATGCAGGCGGAAGTTTTCCTTTTTCAGAAGGCATTCTATTAAATACTTGGAGCGCTACTAATGCAATTGGCTCTTATGTTGCTGGAGATTATGGCGGCGGGAGTTTTTTTTGGCCAGGCGATACGGATTTAAACGACGCACTAAACATTACCACATCAATAAATGCAACCTCTTTAGAATTCGATTTTACCCCCTTAACAAATTTTATTAGTTTCAATTACATATTTGCTTCCAATGAATACCAATACTATTTTCCCTGTAATTATTCAGATTCTTTTGCCTTTCTGATAAAAGAAAACATACCTGGATCAATTTATCAAAATTTAGCTATTATTCCGGCCACTTTCACTCCCGTTTCTTCGGAAAACATACATCCCTTAATTAATGATTTTACTGATAGTGGCTCTGTATACAAAGGTTGCCAACCTAGAAACGAAAAATATTTTAACGGATTCAATACAACTTTTAGTCCAATAAATTACAGCGGACAAACCGTGGTAATGAATGCCCAAACAAGTGTTATACCAGGAAAGAATTATCATATAAAACTAGTTATTGCAGACGATAAAAACGAATATTTTGACTCCGCCGTATTTCTTCAGGCGGGTAGTTTTGCTCCAAAAATAGATTTGGGAGCAGATCGATTATTGTCGACCAATCCCGTTTGTTTTGGTGAGTCCTTCGTATTGAATACAAATTTTCCTGCAACCTCTTTCAAATGGTATAAAGATGGCGTTCCCATGCCATTAGAAACAAATTCTTCTTTAGTGGTTACTATAAAAGGCACCTACAAAGTAGAGGCTACATTATCACCAGGTTGTATCGCGACTGGAACCATTAAAATAGAATATACTCCTGAAATAATTTTAAATAATGCTACTTTAAATAAATGTGATGATACTAGCAACGGAATCGCTACTTTCGATTTGACTAAGGCAAAAACAGACTTACTAATCGATAATCTAGCAACGACAACAATTAAATATTTTGAGACCAAAACAGGAACAACCCTGTCAGGTGAAATTACAGACCCTAGTAATTTTAAGAAAATACTTTTAACAGATCAGATTGTTTATGCCCAATTAACAAGCATTTATGGATGTGAAGCAATAGCAGAAATTAAACTTCAAACTAACCCTAGTGTTTTAAATAATACAATAATTACTCCGCAACCTCTAATCAATTATTTTTCAGGGGGAGGTAATTCAGCTACTTTAGTTCCTCCAACAACGTCTGGCGCCTATATGTTTTCATTAGACGGATCAAATTATCAAGCTTCCCCATTATTTACCAATTTAACAGCAGGGAGTTATACGGCTTACATTTGGAATTCCTCTTGTGAATATAGCGCCAATCCATTTATAATATTAGACTACCCTCACTTTTTCACCCCAAATGAGGACGGAAAAAATGATGAATGGGAAATTATAAACCTTGATTTATCCTATCCTGATGCTTTGATTAGTATTTTTGACCGTTATGGTAAATTACTAAAACAAATTAAGGCTGGAGGAGGAGGCTGGAAAGGTACATTTAATGGTTTTAAATTACCCGCAGATGATTATTGGTTTACTATCGATCTAAAAAATGGAGAAATAATAAAAGGTCATTTTAGCCTAATACGATAAAGCCAGGGTTATTTTAACTAAAAAAATAAAGGATTATACTCTTTTGCTTATTTCCAATAAATACAAAATGTATAAAAAAAGCCATTCTTTCGAATGGCTTTTCAGTATAAAATAAATAAAATTATATTTTAAATCTTTTTCTATCAGTTTCCGTTAAATATATTTTTCTCAAACGAATAGATTTTGGAGTAACCTCGACATATTCATCTTTTTGAATGTATTCTAATGCTTCTTCTAATGAGAAAATAATCGGAGGTATAATCCTTGCTTTTTCATCATTTCCAGAGGAACGTACATTCGATTGTTTTTTCTCTTTTGTTACGTTTACACACATATCATCACCACGAGAATTTTCACCAATTACTTGACCTTCGTAAATTTCAGCATTTGGTTCTACAAAAAACTTACCACGATCTTGCAATTTATCGATAGAATAAGGAATAGCTTTTCCTTTTTCCATAGAAATCAATGAACCTTTATTACGTCCAGAAATTTCTCCTTTGTAAGGCTCATATCCTATAAAACGGTGTGCCATAATTGCTTCACCAGCAGTTGCAGTTAACAATTGGTTACGTAATCCAATAATTCCACGAGATGGAATATTAAATTTTATAATCATACGTTCCCCTTTAGTTTCCATACTCAACATTTCACCTTTACGTAAAGTTACAAACTCTACCGCTCTACCAGAAAGACTTTCCGGTAAATCGATGGTTAATTCCTCGATAGGCTCACATTTTTTACCATCAATTTCTTTGATGATAACTTGTGGTTGACCGATTTGTAATTCATATCCTTCTCTTCTCATTGTTTCAATAAGAACAGACAAGTGCAATACGCCACGACCAAATACCATGAATTTATCAGCAGAATCAGTTTCACCTAATTTCATTGCTAAGTTTTTCTCTAATTCTTTTGTCAATCGCTCTCTAATATGACGAGAAGTTACAAATTTACCCTCTTTACCGAAGAATGGAGAGTCATTAATGGTGAATAACATACTCATAGTAGGTTCGTCAATTGCAATAGTTTGTAATGCCTCAGGATTTTCAAAATCAGCGATAGTATCTCCAATTTCAAAACCTTCAACTCCAACAATTGCACAAATATCTCCAGCAACTACTTCTTGAATTTTTTTACGACCTAAGCCCTCAAAAGTGTGTAATTCTTTAATACGTGATTTAATTATTACTCCATCTCTTTTGCATAGAGAAATTGGCATTCCTTCTCTCAAAACACCTCTTTCCAAACGACCAATAGCAATACGACCCGTAAATGCCGAAAAATCTAAAGATGTAATTAACATTTGTGGTGTTCCTCCAGAAACTTTAGGAGCGGGTACATTTTCAATAACCATATCCAATAATGCTTCCACATTATCAGTTACGTTTTCCCAATGGTCAGACATCCAGTTATTTTTAGCAGAACCGTAAACAGTTGGGAAATCTAACTGCCACTCTTCTGCACCTAATTCATACATTAAATCGAAAACTTTTTCGTGAACTTCTTCAGGAGTACAGTTTTCTTTATCTACTTTGTTGATTACAACGCAAGGTTTCAAACCTAAGTCAAGTGCTTTTTGCAATACAAAACGTGTTTGTGGCATTGGACCTTCAAAAGCATCAACAAGCAAACAAACTCCATCAGCCATATTCAATACACGTTCCACCTCACCACCAAAATCGGCGTGACCAGGAGTATCAATAATATTAATTTTTGTTCCTTTGTAAACTACAGAAACATTTTTAGAAGTAATCGTAATTCCTCTTTCACGCTCCAAGTCGTTGTTATCAAGGATTAAGTCACCGGTGTTTTCGTTGTCACGAAATAATTGACAGTGGTACATAATTTTATCAACCAAAGTTGTTTTACCGTGATCGACGTGGGCAATAATTGCAATATTTCTAATAGCTTCCATGTTTAATTTTTATGGGTGCAAAGGTACACTTTATTTATTCAAAAAAAACAATATAAAAATTTATTGAAATCACAGGGCTTTAGACATAGCCTAATTAGGATAAATGATAACAATTATATAAAGTCAATTTAATACCATTTCCATGTAGGGAAATTGTTTACATAAAAAAAGCCCTCATAAATGAGAGCTTTTTTTATATTTTTAAATTGTAAAAATTACAATTTAGCAACGTGTTTCGTTAATTTAGATTTCAAGTTCGATGCTTTGTTATCATGAATGATATTCTTTTTCGCTAATTTATCAATCATCGATATTACACTTGACAATTTAGAAGTAGCATCTACTTTATCAGTCGCTATTCTTAATGCTTTAATCGCATTACGAGTAGTTTTATGTTGGTATCTGTTTAAAACTCTTCTTTTTTCGTTGCTTCTAATTCTCTTTAAAGCTGACTTATGATTTGCCATTTTCTTAAATGATTTTCTTTATTAATTTTTTATTGTAGCCCGTAGCGGAATCGAACCGCTCTTACATGGATGAAAACCATGCGTCCTAACCGATAGACGAACGGGCCATACTTCTCTAATGCGGATGCAAAAATACAACTATTTTTTAGACGCACAATAGTAGAGACGAAAAAAAATATTTTTTTTTAATATGCCTTAGCAAACAACACCCTTCCAACTGATGAATTACCAGTGAAAATACAGCTTCCGGCGTTTTCAATCCTGCCTAAAGGGATGCATCTAATAGTCGCTTTAGTTAAGTTTTTGATTTTTTCTTCGGTTTCTGCCGTTCCGTCCCAATGAGCCGAAACAAAACCTCCCTTGCCCTCTAAAACCGATACAAACTCCTCAAAATTATTTACTTCGGTGATATGAGTATCGCGATAATTCAATGCTTTATCAAATAAATCGGTTTGGATTTGTTTTAATAGGTTTTCAATGTAAACAGCAATTCCATCTTTATTAACCGTTTCTTTCGTCAAATTATCTCTCCTTGCTATTTCAAAAGTTCCATTTTCTAAATCATTTGGACCCACCGCAATTCGAACAGGAACTCCTTTTAATTCCCATTCAGCAAATTTAAATCCTGGTTTTTGAGTAGTTCTATCATCATATTTCACTGCAATTTTTAATTCCTTTAATTGCGAAACCAAAATTGTGACCGCAGCCGTAATTTCCTCTAACTGTTCATCTGTTTTATATATAGGGACAATCACAACTTGTATTGGCGCTAAATTTGGAGGTAAAACCAATCCCTTGTCGTCAGAGTGTGTCATTACTAATGCCCCCATCAATCGGGTGGAAACGCCCCATGAAGTTCCCCAAACATATTCCTGCTTCCCTTCGGCATTGGCAAATTTCACATCAAAAGCTTTAGCGAAATTCTGTCCCAAAAAATGGGAAGTTCCAGCTTGCAGTGCTTTGCCATCCTGCATTAAAGCCTCGATACAATACGTCTCTTCAGCCCCTGCAAAACGTTCGGTTTCGGTTTTCAACCCTTTGATAACCGGAATTGCCATGAAATTCTCGGCAAATGCAGCATACACATGCATCATTTTTTCGGATTCCTCGATTGCTTCACTTCGCGTTGCGTGAGCGGTATGTCCTTCCTGCCAAAGAAACTCAGCTGTTCTAAGAAATAATCGGGTTCTCATTTCCCAACGTACCACATTAGCCCATTGGTTAATTAACAAAGGTAAATCTCTATAGGATTGCACCCATCCTTTATAAGTAGACCAGATTATAGCCTCACTCGTAGGACGTACAATAAGCTCCTCTTCAAGTTTTGCATTAGGATCTACAATGAGCTTCCCAGGATTATCAGGATCATTTTTCAATCTATAATGAGTCACAATAGCACATTCTTTGGCAAAACCTTCGGCATTTTTTTCTTCAGCTTCAAACATGCTTTTTGGAACAAACAAAGGGAAATAGGCATTTTGATGTCCTGTTTCTTTAAACATTCTATCCAATTCCGCTTGCATTTTTTCCCAAATTGCATACCCATAAGGCTTGATGACCATACAGCCTCTAACACCTGAATTCTCAGCTAAATCGGCTTTTACAACCAACTCGTTATACCATTTTGAATAATCTTCTGATCGGGTGGTGAGGTTCTTGCTCATATTGAATAATTTGGGAGAATTTTGTTTTGTTTTATTTAACTAAATAGTTCGGCAAAACTAACTATTTTTGTAATGTGCAACAATAAAAAAACCTACAGATATGAAAACTACTCTTTTTTTCTCTCCAAACGCAGCACTTTATTTCCTAATTGGATTTTTAGGTGTTTTAACAACGTCCTGTGGTTCTTATCAAAACAGCTCTTATTATGATTCCGATGGAATATACGGAAATACCGAAACGAAAAAAAAAGAAATAGCTCCCCAAGACAATTCAAGCAATTATTATAAAGAATACTTTAATTCCTTACAAAACAACAATAACCAATCATCAGACATTTTTACTAATGTTGCTAATTATAGTGATGCTAATACTTCGAACGACTCCGTTCAAAGATTAAATCAAGATTATGCCGATTGGGGAAGTAATGCCGGAAAAACTACCATCAACGTATACAATAACCCAACTCCTTGGAATGACTCCTTGAATTTTGGATGGGGATATCCCTATTATGGACTCGGTTATAACTTCGGTTGGAGTCAGCCTTATTATCCTTGGGGTTACTACGCTAATGGATGGAATTACCCTTATTACAATTATGGATGGAATTATCCTTATTCATACGGGTATTGCAACTACCCCTATTCTATTTACGGACATTCCAATTATGAATACTATAACAATACCCCTAATTACTCTCGAAGTATAGGTCGAAGAGGCTCTTCTTTCAATTCGACCCATACTAATAATTCCATTCATTCAAGGTATTCCCAAAACAACGCAACACCTAACCGAAGTTCCAATATTGGAACCTACAACACCAACAATTCTTTCAATTCACCTAGAAGAGTTGAATCGCAAAATCAAAATTACCGCAGCCGAACTTATTCCACAGGCACTAGATCCTCGGGTAACGATAATACTAACGAAACTAGAAATACCAATGCTAGAAGCGAAAATAATCCTTCAGGTGAAACCGAGACCCGAAGCGAAAGCACTACCCCTTCTAGATCGTACCCGTCAGGCTCCAATAACTCTCGCAATTCAGATTCCAATGATGGTGGAGGAAGAAGATCTGACAGTAATGGAAGAAGATAAATTAATTATAACTTTACTTAAAACGAAACACAACCTTATTGTAAACCAATGAAAAAGAACCTATTCTTATTATTTACAGGATTTGCTTTTAGTATCGCTCCAGCACAAGAAATTGCGGATGCGCTGCGCTATGCCCAAGAAAACATTCAAGGCACAGCTCGCTTTAGCGCGATGAGTGGTGCTTTTGGAGCGCTTGGTGGCGACTTATCCTCCCTTAATGTAAACCCAGCTGGTTCGGCGATTTTCTCAAACGATCAAACAACCGTTACATTAAGTAATTACTGTACAAGAAATAAATCGAATTATTTTGGAACCAACACGATAGATAATGACAATTCCTTTGATTTAAATCAGACGGGAGGTGTTTTTGTTTTAAAAAACCAAGATCCAAATAGTAATTGGAAAAAAATTGCATTCGCTATAAACTATGACAAAACAAATAATTATGACAATTCCGCGTTTTCCGTAGGGACAAACCCAACGAATTCAATAGATAAATATTTTTTACATTATGCAAATAGAAACGGAGGTGTTTCGCTAACTAATTTACAATTACAAAACGAAGAAACTATCTCAGATTTGTACGGTTATTTAGGTTCGAATTATGGATTTTCAACTCAACAAGCCTTTTTGGGCTACCAGGGATATATCATTGATGCCGCAGGAAATTACGATGAAGGATTAAATCGTAATTATATTTCCTTAGTCCCAAACGGGAATTATTACCAAGAAAACGAAATTATTTCAACTGGGTACAACGGGAAACTGAATTTTAACTTTGCTACGGAATATAAGGACAAGTATTATTTTGGGATAAATTTAAACTCCCATTTTACAGATTACACCCAATCTTCTAGTTTTTACGAGGACAATGATGCTCCGTTGACCTCAGAATATACAGTAAGTAAATTGCGTTTTGATAATGACTTACATACTTACGGCTCGGGGTTTTCGTTTCAACTAGGAGCTATTGCTAAGGCTTCTAAAGAAATCCGTTTGGGGTTAGCGTACGAATCTCCAACTTGGTATATTTTAAATGATGAATTATCCCAAAGTGTAATAGTTGTAAGTAGCAAAACAAGCGATACCGACACTAATGATATAGTAGATCCTCAAATTACAAACATTTATGCCCCCTACAAACTTCAAACTCCGAGCAAATGGACTGGAAGTTTCGCTTATATCTTTGGGAAAATAGGACTGCTAAGTGTTGATTATGCCGTAAAAGATTATAGCAATACCCAATTTAAACCTAAAAATGAATTTCGCAACACAAATACAAGCATGGCCAATCTTCTAGACCTGTCGGGTGAATTGCGAATTGGCGGTGAATACAAAATCAAGCAATGGAGCCTAAGAGGAGGATACCGTTTTGAACAAAGTCCCTATAAAAACGCCACCACTATTGGCGATTTAAAAGGATATTCTGCGGGCGTGGGCTATAATTTTGGCGCAACCAAAGTAGATTTGTCCTACGTAACCTCAAAAAGAGATTCAAATCAAGGGTTTTTTAATCAAGGATTTACCGATGGCGCCCATATAAATTCGGCGTCTAGTATTATTACTGCGACCCTGTTATTTGAATTATAGTTTTTTGGATTCTACATTATAAAAAAATCAAGCAAAACCATTTCATGTATTGAAATGGTTTTTGTTTTTAAAGGAACTCTTTTGGAATAGAAATCAAGGCTAATTACTCTTAAAAAAACAAAGGTTTGTACTCCTTAAAATAAAAATCGTAATTTTGCAAAATCTCCAAAATATCGGGATTATAAATATATGAGAACCAAGTCTTTAAAAAAGAATAAAATCAACGTCATCACTCTTGGATGTTCGAAAAATGTATACGACAGCGAAGTGCTAATGGGTCAACTTCGCGCCAGCGGAAAAGAGGTGGTTCATGAGGAAGAGGGAAATATTGTAGTGATTAATACCTGTGGATTTATTGATAATGCCAAGGCCGAATCGGTAAATACGATATTAGAATATGCCGACAAAAAAGAACGAGGATTGGTTGATAAAGTTTTCGTGACCGGCTGCTTATCCGAACGGTACCGCCCTGATTTAGAAAAAGAAATCCCTAATGTAGATCAGTATTTTGGCACCACAGAACTACCTGCTTTATTGAAAGCATTGGGCGCTGATTACAAGCACGAATTATTAGGCGAACGCTTAACTACGACACCTAAAAACTATGCCTATTTGAAAATTGCCGAAGGCTGTGACCGTCCCTGCAGTTTTTGCGCCATCCCCATTATGCGGGGAAAACATGTTTCGCAAACTATTGAAAAATTAGTGAAAGAAACGGAAGGCTTGGCTAAAAATGGGGTAAAAGAATTGATTTTGATTGCCCAGGATTTGACCTATTACGGCTTAGATATTTACAAAAAAAGAAATCTTGGCGAGTTGCTCGAAGCTTTGGCAAAAGTAGAAGGAATCGAATGGATTCGCTTGCATTACGCCTTCCCTACCGGTTTCCCGATGGACGTTTTGGAAATCATGAAACGCGAACCAAAAATTTGTAATTACATAGACATTCCATTGCAACACATTTCGGATGCTATTTTGAAATCCATGCGACGCGGAACAACTCAGGCTAAAACAACGCAATTGTTGAAAGACTTCCGTAAAGCAGTTCCCGGAATGGCGATTCGCACTACCTTAATAGTAGGTTATCCTGGAGAAACACAAGAAGATTTTAACACCTTGAAAGATTTCGTTCAAGAAATGAAATTTGACAGAATGGGCTGTTTTGCCTATTCTCACGAAGAAAATACCCATGCGTATTTGCTCGAGGATGATGTTCCGGATACTGTAAAGCAAGAACGTGCCAATGAAATCATGGAATTGCAATCGCAAATTTCTTGGGATTTAAACCAAGAAAAAGTGGGCCAAACCTTCAAATGCATCATCGACCGGAAAGAAGGAAGTCATTTTGTGGGTAGAACCGAATTTGACAGTCCGGATGTAGACAATGAAGTCCTTATTGATGCATCAAAGCATTATGTGAAAACGGGCGAATTTGTGATGATAAAAATTATTGAAGCCACTGAATTTGATTTGTATGGTGAACCCGCCTAGATTTACAATTTAAAACCCAAGAGTATGAAAGCCTTTCGAAAAACAACCTTAACCCTATTTGTTTTATGTACCGTTCATACGGTTTCTGCCCAATACGGAAACGGTTATGGAAATAATGGGTACGGAAATGATGCTGGTTATGGAAATAACCGAATGAACCAAACGAGCCAAATGGATCAGGAAAGTCAGCACGAAAGCGAAAAAGCAATTCCCATAGAAGTAACTGTGGCGAAAATAATGGCTGAAATGACACCCGAAATTAATCTGGATGAATTGCAGCAAATTGCCATATCCAATGTCTTAAAAGAAAGTTTAAATAACCAAGGCCGAATACTAAAACAGAGTTCGAATCAAGAAGATCAGTTGGAAAACTTTAAGATTCTTGCAGAAACTACCGATAGAAAGATATTGGAATTTTTAAACAAAGACCAAAAAGAAAAATACCTGATTTTTAAGGAAGAAAGTAAAAGCCAAAAGAAATCAAAATCTAAAAAGAAACAGAAATAAATTATTTTTACCCCATAAAACCCCATAAATGGCATGACCTATTTACTAAAGCACCTTTTTTACTGCCTGATTGCGTCCCTTATAATCACTTCCTGCTCTATAAATCCGTATCGAAAAAGCGAGAAGGTTTACGATAAGAAACTGAGCACTTTAAAACAAACGATTTCAGAAAAAAAGGCGGTCTCGTTAGAAAATATAACCGTTCCCGAAACAAATGTCGATGCCTTATACCTAAAACAACTGCTTACATTTAAAGACACCCTTTCAAAAACGGGGTCGACCCCTTTGCAAAACGGCATTAGTACCGAATGGATTGGCACCGTAAATTTCAATCTTCGAAAACCCAATTTTATCATCATTCACCATACGGCTCAGGATTCTTTGAAACAAACCCTAAAAACCTTCACCTTGACAGCCTCGAAAGTGAGTGCGCATTATGTGATTGGGCAAGACGGCAAAGTGGTGCACATGCTCAACGATTACCTTCGTGCTTGGCATGCCGGAAATTCTTCTTGGGGAAAAAACACCGATATTAATTCGGCATCTATAGGAATTGAATTGGACAATAACGGCACTGAAGCTTTTTCGGAATTACAAATCAATAGTTTACTGGCGCTGTTGACCAAATTAAAAAAAGACTACAACATTCCGACCGAAAATATCATTGGACATTCGGACATCGCCCCAACCCGAAAACAAGATCCCAGCGCCTTATTTCCTTGGAAAACCTTGGCTTCGATGGGATTTGGCATTTGGCCAGATGAATTGTTAGAAACTGCTCCCGCAACCTTTAATGCCGAACAAGGGTTGCAAATTATAGGGTACAACACCTCGAATCTTCCGGCTGCTATTACCGCCTTTAAACTCCATTTTATTCAAACCGAAGTGGATGCCTTAGTAGACGAGAAAACGTTGAATACCATTTACAATATCTACAAAAAGCAGTAAATCGATTTACATCCCACTCTTGCGGATATGCCATAAATCACTCCCAAGCGATAGCGCGCAATTATATTTTGTGCCCACAAATGGAGCAACTACTATAAGTAAAAAGCTCCTAGCCTATAAAGGCTAGGAGCTTTTTTATAATAAAATTGACCGCTGCGCGGTTTCGCCTTTCAAAGGGGCAAAGGGACAAAGAGCCAAAGGGTATTAATCCCTGAGGCAACGCACTGAGAAACCGTGTGTCTTATTGTAGAGGTTTCTGGAAGCATTGCCGAGATTGTAATACAGGTTGCGGTACCAGGCGATTGAAGTATTGTACTCTGACGAACTCCACCAGTAACCGTAGTAGCCAATGTTGAGGAACGTTCCATCGTTGGTGCGATACCCTCCCGGAAGTGCTTTGAAACCACTGGAGTTGGTAGCGTCCTGATTCGGGCTATTCCAAAGCGTTGTGCCTGATTCTTTCATTTTACCTCCTGCAGCATCTGCTCCGCCTAAATAGTCGGTTAGAGTTGTCCACTCGTCATTTGAAGCAATGTGGTAGCCTGTGGGTGCGAGTTTTTTTCTTAATCTAAGGTCCGTTTTTGAAGCTTGATTATAGATTCCTGCCACGGCATACCAGTTGTATAACTTGCCATAGGTTGCACCATTTACCGGATTGTTGTCGTAATAACACCAAGCCCCTGTGGTTAAATTAGCCCATTTTGCAGGGTCAGTTACTTGGGGTATTGGGGTGCTGTCGCTATAGGTTGCTACATCTAGGTTTTTTTTGGTCCAGGTTTGGGTGCCTATGGTGACTCTAGGCAATAAAAGACCATTCGTTACCACAATAGCTGAGGTGGCAGGGCTTGCGGTAACGGCAACCGCCGTTCTAGGGCTTTCTGTGCCCGCTATGGTTTGCGATACATAATAGGTTTGAGTCATCAGCTTTGCTGTGAGCGCTAAAGGCGTTGTTGCTGTTTCGGAATCGTACCATTTCAGGTCTGTTCCTACAGCCTTTAAATTCGCCACCTTGGCTGCCCCACAAAAATTTTGAGCCGAGGCTAGGGGTGACCCATTTCCGGTTCCGGTGTATAACTGGGTGATTTCGGATTGGGTTAAAGCGCGGTTGTAAATGGCGATGTCGTCGAGTTTTCCAACAAAACCTTGCCCTGAAGTAAAACTACTACCAAACCTTAAATTTACAGAATTTCCGGTCATTAAAGTATTAGTTCCTTGAAATTGACTTTGTACGATAGACATTAAAATGCCATCAATATAAATTTTTATTGCCATAACATTTGCACCATCTTTATTATCATAAGTTGCAGTATAAAGATGCCAATCATCTAATAAATTAAAATTATAAGCTACATAACTAGCACCAAGGTCAATTCCTGGGAAACTGTTATTCAAAATGATTGGGTCAAAACCTGAACCCATATCAGAGCCGCCATAAAGTGATAAAACTTGTTCGCTTCCAGAAGGAATTGAAAAATTTTGTTTAAGCCAAAATGAAATACTTCTTGCATTCTGATTTGAAATACCTTGATAATTAGTGTTAATTGATGAATTCCCATCAAAACTATAAGCACTATCTACATTCCCAAATCTATCCGTTGTTAAGTTAGCTCCATTCACGGCACCGTTATTCCCATTCCCACTTTGGTCATTGGCATTCCCATCGAAACTCCAATAGCCCACCAAGCCTTCGGCGGGAACATAAGAAGGGAGGTTTTGAGCAAAGGCGGTGGCAAAGGCAAAAATGGCTACTAGGCTGGTAATTATTTTTCTTGTTTTCATAATCGTTATTTTTAAATCAAAAAAGGTTGGTTTTAGTGTTTAATCACTTGTAGTGATTTTAGGATTTTGCCTTGACTTACTTTCAAGATATAAGTACCACTTGGGTAATTCGCTCCTAGTTGCGTTGGTCCTGATTGA
>Ga0209443_1000136_pt1 | contig 47624 bp, 52 predicted proteins | sample LauGreBMM110DCMD_2_FD_187571 | JGI IMG/M metagenome (GOLD analysis project Ga0209443, IMG submission 187571) | Freshwater lake microbial communities from Lake Michigan, USA - Su13.BD.MM110.DCMD (SPAdes) (version 2) | ecosystem: Environmental > Aquatic > Freshwater > Lake | place: Lake Michigan... | reverse complement strand
CCCACCATCCCCCTAAGTGAGCCCGTAAAAAACCTCGAATAATTTAAAAATCTTAAAACAAAAACTCGCCAACTCTGTCCCAATCCGGATTTTCGCCTATTAAAAACACGTCATCTTCTTTATTCTCCAGCCATTCTCGGTGATAATCGTCACACGTCTCTAAATACTCCAGCATAATCGCATGTTCCCCCTCTCGCGATCTCTTTTTAATCCGTTCCAAACACGTCGCCGGTCCGGCATTTACCCATAATACACCATCCGCTTTATATTTTTCCAGTCCGTTTTCGCTCATCATCAAATAAATCTTGTACATACATTCTTCAATGACTCCACTGTCGTACAACATTTTCGCGAAAATATTCCGATCGGCTTCCAACGACCTTTCCATGACAATCACGCGAATTCCATTTAACGACGCTTCCGCCACCGCTGCCTCAATCATTTGCAATCGAGTCGTATAAGCAAGCACTTGGAAAGCGAAACTATACTTCGGTTGGTCGCCGTAAAACAATTCCAACACGGTTTTCCCACCCTGTGTAATCTTCGACCAAACATCTACTGGTTCCTGTAAAAACATCACGTCGGTTCGATCTGCGTATTTGGTCTTGAGCAAATCGACCAGCGTACTTTTCCCCGCTCCGATGTTCCCTTCAATTGTGACGATACGCGGTATAAATGATGTATTGTTCATGTCTTCTTAAATAATATGAGACGGTGGTCGAAATAAACTAAATTCAATTTTATAAACAATATAAACTTATATTTCTCATAATCAGGAAAGAATGGAACACGAACAAGAATGGGAAGACATGAATATGACGACGGAATATTTCGAGCGCACGAAATACTATCGTGAAAAATACGGTGCGAATACCATCGTCTTGATGCAATGCGGTACATTTTATGAAATGTACGGCCATAAAACCACGGCGGAGACGGAGTACAAAGGAAGTCTCATCCACGAATTCTCTCAAAAATGCAACATGACTATTTCCGCGAAAAAGATAAAAACCTCCGCTAATAATAAAGGAGAAAATCAGGAAACGATATACATGGCCGGATTTCGCGATTACAGTTTGGAAAAGTACGTGAAGAAATTAGTCGACCACGAATATACGGTCGTGGTCATTAGTCAGCGAGAAGAGAATAAACAAAAACAACAAAGCGGTGCCAAAAAAATGGAACGGTACGTCGAAGGGATATATTCACCAGGCACGCATATGTCCTACGAAACGGAAACAGATCAGCAATGGAATAAACATCTCATGTGTATCTGGATCCAACCGTTTAAAAATACGCATTATATCATCGGCTGTTCGATTCTGAATATCTTCACTGGCCAAAGCCATTTGTTGGAACATCAAATCCAATCGAAACTACAAAGCACGAGTTTCGATGAATTGGAGAAATGTATTGCTATTTACCGTCCCAAAGAAGTGTTGTTTATCTGCGACGACGACAAAATGTTGGCACGTATTTACGGATTACAAAACGTCTTTGTGCATTCATACAATAGTGACATGGTGGCAGTGAATAATGCGGAAAAACAAGTATATCGCCGACATATGTTAAACAAATATTTCGGGGAAGAGGCAATCTATCAATGTTCCGAGTTCTCTCAGTGCGAATTGGCGACCCAGTCGTTTTGTTTTCTATTGAACTTTTTGGAAGAGCATAATAAGGAATTATGTAGGCGAGTGAAGTTGCCGCAAGTAGAAAATAATCATGGGGGAAAACTGGTTCTATTGGCGAATCATACTTTACATCAATTGAATATTATTGACGACGTGAAACTGAAAACACATCATCATCATCATCCACATATCTTGTCATCGGTCCATTCGTGGACGAATAAATGTATTACCACGATGGGAAAACGGCTGTTTTTACATACGCTCACGCATCCAACATATGACGAGATCGCGTTAGAGAGAGAATACGCGATCATGGGTCAGTGGCTTCACACGCAGAAGAATGAGAATCCAAAAAAAGACCAGATAGAAACCATACGGAAACAATTGCAGCATGTGCACGATATCCAGACGCTTTCTCGTCAATTAATGTTACGGCGTATTTATCCTTCAGGACTTTGTAAGATTTATAAAAGCGTCCAAATGATCCAGCAAATCTTGATTCGCTTCGAAGAAGAAGAAGAGAGAGACAAGGAAGGAAAAGAAATGTCTTGGATGTACGATTACTTGTCTATCGATTGGCCGGAATTTCATCAAAAACTCCTGCAATTCCTACATTTCATCGACACGCGAATCCACGTCGAGGTATGTGCTTCCATCACATCCTCCATCAATAATATAGAAGAACCCCTTTTAAAACAGGGGATATATGAGAATCTGGACACGATATATAATCAATACAATACTCATCAAACACAGCTGGACGAGATACGTTTTTTCTGGGACCGCAAGATGAGTCCAACTGCGAAAATGGGCGATTTCGTGAAACATTGCCATACGGAGAAACATCATGCCATAACTTTACAGATGACAAAAACGCGTTGTAAAACGCTACAGGATAAAATGAAAGGACATCAAGACAAGATCGTATTACCGAGTGGAGTAGAGTTTTATTGGAAAGACGTGTCGTTCTCGAACTCTACCAAAGCCAATAACGAAATTCATTTCCCACAATGCGACGAAATATGCAGATACTTAGGTCAATTCCAGACGGATGTGAATGCCTTGACCCAAGAGATATTTGTCCGTATTATGGAAGAGGTGGAAGTGGAACATATGGATTTCTTGGAAACATGTGGGACCGTAGTGTCAATCCTTGATGTATTATTGAATAAATGTCATATTGCCCAGAAATATCATTATACGGCGCCCATAATAGATAAAACGGCGTCGAAATCGTTTGTTCATGCATATGGATTACGACATATCTTGATTGAACAAATAAATACGGACGAAATCTACGTGACCAATGACGTTATTTTGGGGTATAACAAAGAAACAGAAGCAAACAAAGAAAAAGAAACAGAAAAAGAAACAGAAATCGACGGAATGTTAATGTTCGGCACCAATACGGGCGGGAAAACCAGTTTGATGCGCGCATTAGGTACAGCGATTATTCTCGCCCAAGCGGGAATGTATGTTCCATGTAAATCATTCCTGTACAAACCGTACAAATCGATATATTCGCGGATCTTGAACCAAGACAATTTCTTTAAAGGCCAATCTACTTTTTCCGTGGAAATGTCGGAATTGAGAGTCATTTTACAATACGCCGACGAAAACAGTCTGGTATTAGGCGACGAATTATGTTCAGGAACAGAAACCGTCTCTGCATTGAGTATTATGATGGCGAGTTTGATACGGCTACATGACCGACGATCGTCTTTTCTGTTTGCCACACATTTCCACGAAATCGTCGATTTCGAAGAGTTGGAACAGTTAGAGAGATTGAAATGTTTTCATGTAGGATTGACGTACGATCCAACGACGGAATCGCTCATCTACGATCGGAAACTGAAACCAGGGTCAGGAACACGGAGTTATGGATTAGAAGTATGTGAGTCGTTGTATATGGACAAGGCGTTTTTAGAGCAGGCGTATAATCTCCGTAAAAAACATTTCCCGGAACACGAAGGGTCGTTGGCCCATGAAAAAACCAAATACAATGCGAAAAAGATAAAAGGAGAATGCGAACAATGTGGCAAACCGAGTGTGGAAATCCATCATTTACAGGAACAACATAAAGCGAATAAAACGAACGGCTTCATCGATGGATTTCATAAAAACCATCCAGCGAATCTAATGTCGCTGTGTGAAGAATGTCATTTGCACATGCATCATCCCCATAATAATAATAATAACGAAGATTCCACGGTCATTTCAAATCTGACCATGACTACAGTAACAAAACGAGTGAAAATAAAACGGGTTCGTAATTATTAGTAGGTTGTGGCTATATATCTATTGGATTGCGTCGCATCAGATTTGCGGATAATGTACGTTTTATCGACGGATGCCAGGAATCCGGGGGGGACCTGGGCCATATATTTGTCGTCGTAGATATAAAACCCTTCGGGGATCATTCCCATTTGGTATTTGGTGTCCGATTTGGATCTCGGCAAAATAAAATATCCCGTCGGCACAATACGATTGGACGGAATATCTTCCTTCACAATCTCCGTCAAATCGTTTGGAACAGGTGTCAGATGATTGAACTTTTCCGGCGGTGTATAGGTATCTACCGAGAAGGAAAATTGCACCGGATCAATGTCTTTCTTCAGTAATGATTTGATATTGGACAGTTTGACTGATTCTTCGTATGTAGGGACAAACGCCGAAGCGCCATACAAATAGGATCCGGGGGTATAATACACAGGAAATACTTGGGTTGGTTCGAAATCCATGATAACGGGCACCCCATTCTCGTCAATCATTTGCATTCCTTTCAATTGATGTCCTGATGATTTACGAAGAGTCTCTTCTGAATCGTGATATTCTACAAAAGAATGATCCGTGTATTGAGTTCTCGCGGATACGTTGTTTGATTCATTTTCCGTCCCGTCTACCGCAAACCCTTCATCGCGAATAGAAACGACGTAAGAAGAGATGAATAATACCGAAATAAATCCGATTACATACCACCAAAAGAATTTCATATATCTTTTAGGGAGACTTTAGTAAAATTGAAACCGAAATAATATAAACCTATAACACAAATAACCTAAATATGATTATCCCTATTAAATGCGTTTCATGCGGGAATGTATTGGCGGACAAATATCGATTCTATGTGGAACAGGTGAGAAAAAAGAGAATGGAAAAAGGTCAGCAAGTAAATAAAGTCATTTACTACACCAAAGACATGAAAAATACTCAAACGCCGGAAGCAGAAGTATTAGATCAACTGAAATTAACAAATATCTGTTGCCGGAGAGTTATGTTGACTCATGTGGACGTGGAATAAAAATGCGGATAGAATATATATTAGAAGAATAATGGCGTGTGGCTGTTCGAATACTACTACTGCGTCCACTATTCCGTACTTGTTCAAAGGAGGAGGGCGTAAAAGCAAGAGCAAAAGCAAACGAAAGAGCAAACGAAAGAGCAAACGAAAGAGCAAACGAAAGAGCAAAAGCAAAAGCAGTAAGAAAAAAAGGAAACTGCCACAACGTGGTGGAATAGGCATATTCGGAGACATGACTTCAAATGCAGTAAAGTTCTCGAATAGTTTAACCGGATCATTTACCGGGAATAATGCGGTAAGCGAACAACCAGCAGGAAAGTTATTTTCGAACAACGGAAATGCTTATGTCGTATAATAATATAGACCCCCAAAAAATGAAAATGCAGCCTTTTGATTTATGTCCTCCCGCGAAATTATATTTAGTCATTTCCGTCATTTCTCTTTTTTTCTTGTCGACGCAAAATATCGGATCTGGCTCAACATACTGTGTAGGTAATTATAGCTGTGACATGCCCAACAAAGGCATTGTCTTCATCGTAAAAGTGTTGTACATTGTGTTTTGGACGTGGTTGTTGAATTTAATCTGTAAGGCTGGCGTTCCTGCAGTCTCATGGGTGTTAGTTTTATTCCCTTTTATTTTGATGTTTATTCTCATTGCCGCCTTTCTGTTGGCGAATGGCCGTGCGGGGAGCGTCGCATACTGATAAAAAGTGATTGCAAAATTGATATAAATAGAGTATAACGTTTTAATATAATTAAACACTATATAAAATCATGATACCCGTATTGGTGAATGATTTCGAGGACGAGCAAGGGTTGCACTTCGTAATCAAAGATATTCCGCTCGCAGTCGCAAACGCCATACGTCGTACAATCTTATCCGACATTCCGACTCTGGTGATTCGCACCGAAAACAGTAAAATCAACCAATGCACGGTTCTGGCCAATACCTCGAGATTCCATAACGAAATCGTGAAACAACGACTGAGTTGTATTCCGATTCATTCGAAGGAATTAGAGACATTTCCAGAGAAATACCGATTGATCGTCCAGGTGAAGAACGACAGCGTGCATGAATTGAGATGGGTGACGACGAAAGATTTCAAAATCCAGGATAAAACCACTGAACAATTCATGGACGAGACGGAAGTGTCCAAACTATTTCCGGTAGATTCTCTGTCGAACCAACCGATCGATTTTCTGAGATTACGTCCAGGAATCGGATCTACGGTGCAAGGCGAACAGATACATCTCGTCGCCGATTTTTCCGTATCCAACGCCAAAGAGAATGGGATGTTCAATGTAGTAAGTAAATGTGCATTCAGCAATGTCGTGGATGTAGATGTACGGGAAAAAGTATGGTCGGTTCAGTTGCAAACGTTGAAAGATGAGAACCGAACGGCAGAGGAAATCGAGTTCGAACGAAAGAATTATATGAATCTGGACGCATATCGATGTTTCAAGACGGATGAGCACGGAGAACCAAACGAGTTCGACTTTCTCGTGAAAACGGTGGGGATATATACGAACTACGAGATATTGTTTCTCGCGTGCGAAATCGTCGAGAAACGGTTTCATCAATTCGTACATGAAGTCCAATCCCAAGTCGTTCCGATCCACGAAAGTAAAGATTCTCCGGATCTGGGATATACGACGGTGACGGTTTCGTCTATTGAAAATTCATTCGACGTGATATTGGAAGGAGAAGATTATACTTTCGGGTACTTGCTTGAACACTATTTACACGCCATGTTTTATTCGGACGACTCGAATGAGGAGTTAGTATATATCGGATTCAAAAAATACCATCCGCATGATACCTTTAGTGTGATACGAATGGCCTTTCAGAACCCCACGACGGCGGCATTGTTAGCGAAACAATATTTGATTCAGGCGTCGACGGAAATAGCGAAAGTCATGCAAACATTGAAAGAAAAAGCGAGACGGTAGTGAAGTCAAGTGGAATAAAAAATCGTAAAATTGAATTGCTTTTGTTTTTTCCAGTCTGTTATAAATAGTCAAGAACAAGAACAAGAGAGAATGATGGATCAACTTTTCCAGGCAATGATGGATCAACTTTTCAGAGCGTTACCGAGAGACTTGCAATGGGAAATTCTTTCCGAATTTGTAGGTTCGCACTCGGTGCGTAATGGGAAATTAATAAGAAAGGTAATATTTGATGAAAGACATCAAATGTTACAAAAGATTCCTCGCGTCCAGATGTCAAAGAAGTGGTATCCTCCAGAGGTAGCGGATATGTTTCCAAATTCGTACGTGGAGTTTTCAAATGGGACACAACTGTTTTTCACAACGCATCCAGAGTACGGGATAGGGTTAAATGGATATTTGTTCATCTCTAATACAATCCGGAGTGACATACCAGAGAGCATGAACGTCAAAAAGGAATATTGGGTAACACAAAGCCGCCGGTGGCATACACTGGATCCGTTTGAAAAACACTTCTATCCGTCGTACCCCGACACGGACAAGAAGAAGAAAACCCGATCCCCGTTTCGATTCTATTGAATCTATTCTATTTAAGTAGTTTTTGATAATATATTAACAAAATTGAAGTAAATGTATTTTTTGTGTATCATACAACAACCCAATACAAGAAAATATGGACAGAAAACTGAATAAACTGATTGCCGATTATGTCGGGGATTTCAAGAAACAGATAAAACAAAAGGCAATTGAATTGAATTTCGAAGAGGTTGAGAAAATAGAAGGATTAGTCGAGTTTATCTATCATTTCGACAGACTCATTTTGTCGAAAGAAGATGTATCGAAACGAAAACGAATCAAGAATTCCATTCCATGTACCAATCGGTGCAATGCAAAACGAGCGAATGGCGAACAATGTACGCGAAAACAAAAAGAAAATTGTATCTTTTGTGGCACGCATGTGAAAGGAACACCTCACGGAGTAGTGAATTCAGTGACGGACGACGCGGCAAATAATATCATTGTCTCTGAAGTATTCGCGCAGGAGATTGGCGGAATTGTCTATTATCTCGATAAACATAACAACGTATTTCATACAGAGGATGTATTGAAAGGAATCGAAAACCCCAAAGTGATTGCGACATATACAAATAAGAACGGAGAGTACCACATTCCATCTTTAGGTATTTAATTTATTCGTCGATTTTCCGGGTAATGACTTCTTTTTCAGTCACTTTTCTACCATCGAATATGAACTGATTCAAATGTTTGGCTTGTTCCGTTCCCAAATTCGGATGTTTCGACAAGATTTTGATAAGCGTTTTTTGGGTCAATGGCTCTCGATGCGATTCTTTTTTATAGCGAATCTGTCCGTCTTTTAGATCAAAGTTATCGATTTCATTCGCTTTCATCACGGCAATCATTTGCGCATTCTGGATTTTCTTTTCCGCTCGGAGCTCTTTTGCTTTTTTAGCAAGTGCGCGTATTTGATTGTCTAAAGTAACCCAGTTTTTTACAATATCTACTAATGCTTGTTTGTTTTCCATGAAAGATTTTCTAATCTATACTATTTAGATCATTTATATTTAATAAATTATATACAATATATTATAATGATATTTTCAAACAAACGGTCATATATACCTACTGGTAATAATGCAAGATCTCAAATGATGAGTTATACTTCCACGCAAAAACCGAAAGATTCTCTCATGCCACTTCTGAATGTACCGAAACACATTCCGACAAATGTGGCAGTTGTGCGATCCACGACCTATGTGGAAAAAGTAGAGATCCAGAACGAATCGAAAAAAATCAAATGGGGAGAGCCGTTTTGGAATTTATTCCATGTCTTGGCGGAGAAAGTAAAAGAATCGGAGTTCCAGAAAATTCGCGTCGATTTCCTCAATTTCATCTATTTGATCTGCTCGAATTTACCTTGTCCGGACTGTACCACCCATGCCGTGCATTATTTAAACGGCATCAACTTTAATGCGATCACGACAAAAGAAGAACTGAAAACCATGTTATTCAACTTTCATAATAGTGTGAATGCACGCAAAGGATACCCTTTATTCCCAAGATGCGAATTGGAAAATAAATACAGGAGTGGCAACACGAGTTTGATAATAGACACCTTCTTGTTACATTTCAAATCGCGGCCGTATTCGGTGCGGCTTTTTACAGATACGTTACATCGGGAGCGAGTGTTGAAGAATATTATCACGTGGTTTGAGAAAAATATTACCTGTTTTATTTAAGTCGAGGAGGTGGTGGTGACCTCTATCCCATTCACAAAATTTCTACAAACAAATCGTTGATTGGTTGGACGCGAACATCTCTCGCGATTAGAACCGACGCTATAATATTGTAATCCCCTCAACTTGGTCGAGTCAATGATGGCGGACCAGGCCACTCCCAATCCGCCTCCTATAATCACCGCAATCATAGAATTGGAAACCGGGAAACAATTTTTCGAAATATTCCAGTAGGCTTCTGCTAAAATCAAGATGGGAAAGAAAATAAGAACCGGAATGTTATCTATTGCTAAATTATATTTTCCGATGGGAAACACCAAATAAAAGAAGGTGAATGCGTAGATGACTAATGACATCGGAGTTTGATCCGAGAGAATTCCATTGATAGTGAAAGACGAACAAACCGGCGCTTTATTTGATTCGGCGACTTCACCCATGGCTGACACTGCAGCCAAACTCATGACACAGGAAAAAATAAGACCCACCAAATATACGAATCCTTTAATTTCGCTGTTGATGATCGAACCTAAAGTAAACAAGCATACAATCATAAACGGTGCCAACCGAAAAAATAAATATAATATTGAATTCAAGTTTAATTCCATTCTATTGTCTATATTATAATATAGTATATAAAATGTTATAAAAAATGTTAACCTAAAAACAGTATAAATATATATAGCGGATTAAGTTGTAGAATGGGGATTCCGAGTTTTTTCTCCTATATTATCCACGACCATTCAGGTGTTCTTTGTAAGCGGAAGAACTTAATGCAAAACAATGTAAAATTCAAACGACTCTATTTGGACTGTAATTCCATTTTATACGATTGCTTTCGTGAAATTCCACCAACAACATCCGAAACATCATTCGAAGCTATGTTATTGGAAAAAACCGGCAGACAAATAGAAAAGTACATATACGACATCCATCCGGACGAAACGGTATACATAGCATTCGACGGAGTCGCGCCCGTGGCCAAAATGGAACAACAAAGAACCAGAAGATATAAATCCTGGTTTGAGACATGTATTACCAATAATATCGAGCAGAAAAGTAGTAATGAAAACAGGTTTAGTACCAGTATGTTTACCCCCGGAACATCATTCATGAATCGTCTGTCTCAATTTATAAAACAAAAATTCCTGAATAAAGAGAGTAAATACAAGGTCAAACGAATCATTGTCGCCACCCCAGACGAACCAGGAGAAGGCGAACATAAATTATATACACATCTACGGCATAACCCAACCGATGAACCTTGTGCGATATATGGCTTAGATGCGGATTTGATGATGTTGTCTCTTTTCCATATATCTTATTGCGCAAACATGTATATTTTCCGCGAAGCTCCGCAATTCGCTCAAACCCTGTTGAAAAAAAACAAAGACAAAGAAGACGACATAGTCGCGATCGATGAACCTCTATTTATAGACGTCGCCAAGTTAGGAAGATCTATTTCCCACGAAATGCGATGCAGTGATCCAGATCCTCATCGTATGTACGACTATGTTTTTTTATGTTTCTTTTTAGGCAACGATTTTTTACCGCATTTTCCGAGCCTGAATATACGCACAAGTGGAATAACCGCATTGTTAGATACATATCGTGCGAATATGGGCATTAGAAAAGAATGTTTCCTGGTTACGAAAACAAACCCACCTCAAATCCAATGGCGAGAAGTCTCTCGACTTATTACCGAGTTGGCGAAAAACGAAAAGAATTATATTTGCCAGGAATATGCAGTAAGGAAAAAATGGGACAAAACCCCGCCGCAATTACAACCGAAAAACACAAATAAATTGAGGATGGATTTATTCCAAAATACTCCTGTTTTATACCGTCAAGAAGAACACTTTATAAACCCGCATGAAAAAGGATGGGAAGAAAGATATTACAACATCTTGTTTCCAAAAGACGAAGGAGAGGACCGAAAACAGAAAATCAAGAAAATATGTATGAATTATTTAGAAGGATTAGATTGGGTGTTTCATTATTACTTGCTCGGTGAAGTCGATTGGGAATGGAAATACAATTATCATTACCCGCCCCTGCTAAAAGACTTGGCCCCGATTTCGATGACGGTAAATTCAAATTCAAATTCGACTTCCAAGAAAATCACATATCCTGTATCCGCCCAAGCACAATTAGCGTATGTATTGCCTCCTATTTATCATCATTTATTGCCCGACGGATTCACGGAGAAATATAAAAAATACTACGACGGATATACGATCAATCACGATGGATTGCCGGTATTGGAATTCCAATGGGCGTTTTGCCGATATTTTTGGGAAAGTCATATTCATTTACCGTCCATTCCTTTAGACATTTTGAAGGAATGGAATGAATAAAAAAATCAAAACAACAGAAAATCGGTTTGATTGATAAGAGGCGGTTGCAGAAGACGATCGGTATGCCATTTTAAATGACTTTCTTTCGGTTCTAATAATTCCTCTTTCAGTTGCTGCGATTCGATCGGGTTCTTTGCTTTATCCAATATCGCGATCCAATCTTTCAAATAAGCGATTTCGTTTATATGATGTCGCACGTGGTTTGGGTCAGTGGTCGGGTTCCAGTCGGTGGTGAAATGCTCGAGGTAAAGAAATAAATAATAGTAGAGAAATAAGGTGGTTAATAATATAAAACAGCTCACATAATACTTAAATATAAGCTTCATTTGTATATAAGATAAATAAGTAAATAAATAAATGATAGAGAATAATCGGTTATCATTTATACTTTGGTCTGTATTGGCCGTGATGTGTATTGGGTTGATAGTTGCGAAATTACACAGCCCGTTTTGGTTTCATCAGCCAGTGTATCACATGTATGAAATCTACCCACGAATAAGTTGGTCAAGAGCACCATATCTAAAACGAACTCGTCCCCCGAAACAAGGCATATTTTGTAATCTGAACCAGGTACGAACAGAGAAGAACGAACGAATTCAGTTACAGCCTTTTGTAGATTTATTACAAGGCCATTACTTAGACAACGACACAAATCTATATCACCATACACTGAACACGATGAAACAAATCATGTATGATTATCCTTCGTCCAGTTACATTTCGGGATTTTTCGAAACGGAAAGGGAAGAGCCTACGTTTCATACACGCCTCAATACTAATGTAGTATATGGAATGATTACTTCTCGTCCAACGGGTATTTATTTCCTGTATTTCCCCGCGCAAAATAGGACGATTCACTACTTTGATTTCATTTGCGTCCATGAAAAATACAGTTCAAAGTCCATCTCTCGGAATTTGATCCAAACTCATATATATAACCATAGTATTCAAGATCCAACTTTTACAGGAGCGTATTTGTTCAAAAAGGAAATCGATTTGTGTAAAGGTGTGGTTCCGCTCGTACAATCCAGTACATATACATTCATGCTCACCGAGACTCCTCTGGCTCGGCTTCCTCCAAATTATTCTATAAAATGCCTGAATCATAAATCCAGCATCGATGTATGGAGAGTATTGTATGAACAGATGAAAACCCAGTTCGACATATGTGTTTTACCGGATTTCCCTGTCACGCTAGACTGGCTAACGAATGAGAGATATATCATCTATATCTCGGTGTACAAAGATAAAAAACAAGAGAGAATCCATGGATTATATATATTCGAGGATACGTATGTGTCATATGAACAAGACATTCCTTGTCCGTTTATGCTAAGATTGGCCGGTTCTATGGTGTTCAACGATGTTCCGCGTACGCATGACTTGTATTTTTTTCGCGGGTTTTTACATTCTCTCCACGCAATAAAGTTGGACAAGAAGAAATTCGGAGTACTGGAAATTCCCAATGTAAGCGACAATGATATGTTGCTTGAACGATGGCGGGAAAGATATGAGCTGCGAAATGAAACCGTTCTTGGGTATTACCTGTATAATATGGTGTATCCAAATATGCCTATTCTTCCGAACCGGCTCTTCGTTCTTACTTAAATTAACGAATATATTTCCCAGCCCGTGCAAAAGAATCTACTAAATAAATCATAAACACGCCCAATAGACCATATAATACAAATTCTTCCATGATATTTTGAGTAGGTTCTTTTTGTTGTTCTTCTAACAGACGGATCATATAGTTCAGTTTCTCCATTAATTGTGAATTATGAGGGGTGAGCAGTGGACTATTACTATTACCACTACTACTATTATTACTCGACAAACCTTTGTAATATGGCGTGGCTGCATAACTATCCGAGTAATTACTACCTCCATGACTTTTCAAAGAAGAAGAAGAAGAAGAAGAAGAAGAGGAATATGCGGGATTTTGAAAACCATCGGTTATTTTCGGAGTCGGAACATTTCCAGTTTGATGCTGCAGTTTAAACGGTGGCACTAATGGATTATAACTGGTCAATCCGCTTTCATCCGTCATGTTTTGCGTATTGTTCAGAATACTCTGGACTATTTTTTCTCTTTCCGTTTGTGTTTTTTGTTGGTCTTGAAACCCTTCGTGAATTTCAGTACTGGTGGCATCTTTGTATTCTCTCTGTATATTCTCATAGGTGCTTTGCATGCGTGGATTTTTCTTTGATGGCGAAACGGATTCTGTATAAGACGATGCTTGACTTAATAATAAAGACATAATGTTTCCCTCTACAAAAATGGAATATTTTATTTTGTCTAAACATTCCAAAACATTAAGAAGGGTCCTATTATATATGTTACCGACCAAGGAGTTATTAAAACTTATCCGTCAAGGACTTCCCATTATTTTAATCATATTTTACATGCTTTTCCCAGAAGCATTTGTAAATGTTTCTAAACATCCTTTAGGGAAATTACTCGCGGTGCTCACCATTGCCTTGAATACCTATCACGATATGACTCATGGATTAGTGATTTGTTTATTGGTCATTTTGTATTATCACCAAGAAATGGAATCGTTCCTTTCAAAAAGCGGCATGAATTATCACGAATATATACCTAAACCCTCAAAAAAAGAAACAATCGCTCAGTTCGAAAACAATTTAGAACAAGACTTTACTCACGTCGATGAAGCATATCCGCAACATTTACCGCCAATTAAGAAAGAAAGCGAAGCGATTTTCCGTAAGGAGAGATGCGTCGATTCGAAAGTACAATATAAAAACCAGACGTTGAAAAATCATTTGGTAACTCATATATACCCTGAATTGAATTTCCGAGACGGAGAATGCAATCCGTGTGATTCGACGTGTCACTTTACTGTTGTCTCCAAACAAGCGACCGAACATAAACTGAGACCTACTTCTACCAAAGGGGTTATCATTCGAGATGTGCTGACGATGTGCGGATTTTCTGAACAAGAACCGTTGGCTTTATCTCCATAGACTCCCCAATAATTTTCAGATATCATAATATAAGGAGGTAATGATGAAGATGTCGTCGTTTATGAAGAAATTAAGTCATTCTCTTTTCGATCGAGTGAAAATGGTGAATGAAAGCAAAATATTCGCTGCTTTAGTGATTTTAACGATGAATCTTTCATCCAAGTTTATTACGTTGCCGATGAGTAAAACCGTAGAATCGTACGTAAAAAATTCGTTTAGTCAATATATTTTAGTATTTGCCATGTCATGGATGGGCACTCGAGACATATTGGTTTCGATTGTGGTGACCATTGTTTTCGGCATATTCATGGAGTTCATTTTGAATGAGAAAAGTGCATTCTGTTGTTTATCCGAGGGATTTGTGGACAGCCAACTTTCAAAACTTAAAAAGGAGGAAATTGTCAGCAAAGAAGAAATTGAAACTGCGTCTAAAACTCTACAAAAAGCGCTCACAAAACTTGAGGAGTTTTCCAATTTAGAAAAACAACGGGAAAAATCTAATCCATAAGTATAGTAGTTAGCATGCCTCCGTCTCATCTAAAAATAATGTTTCAAATCAGCGATCATTCGGTCGTTAATTTTGTAGAATTGACCAGTGATATGCTCGAATACAATGGGAAATTAAAATTAGAAAAATATATGATATTTGATCCGACGATAAAGTTCAACTACGCGTTGAAACAAAAGATTTTGGAAATGTCTTACGATAAAAAGGTCGAAATATTTTTCAACACCCAAACGTATAATCGGAAAATAGTGAATTCCATAGAAATTAAACAGGAAGAAGAAAAAGAGAAACAGAAAGCAAAAAAAGAGAAAAAAGAGCAGAAAAAAATAGATGCTAATGACATCATACAAAAAGAGAGAGACCAATCAAACGCCAGTTTTGAGTTTATTATTCAGTGTATATTTTGTACCGGGTTGCCGTTATCCAATTATTATAAAACCATGGAATTTTATGACTTGAAAGCGACTAAAGAAAAAGTAATTGCGAAGAGATCCTTTTCCGTGTTTGATTTAATAAACCCGACGCCGGTTAAAAAATGCTTTTCGTACATAAAGTTAAACGGGAAAAAATACACGGTTACCGGGATAACTTGGATTAATGATGTTCTTAACCATCCGGTATATGCGGATATTATTACAAAGTACAAAAAATACGATCATGAGAGAAAAAAAGTAGATCCTACGAAGAACGAGAAAGAGCTGAATACGAAACTAAATAGTCTTATACTGGATATTTACGATTTAAACGTGTTTGACGTTAAACCTGCTATAGTGACCCAATACGATTCAAGCAGACATAAAATATTGCTTGAATCGCGTGATAAAATACAAACGTTGTTCAAAGACATAAAAAGTCTCAAAACTCGCGGCGATAAACCTGCACTATTAGATCTGAATATCAGCGATCCAGACGCCGACCAATTCATTAACGGATACTCAAAGATTAAAAGAGAATACGAGAAAGAAAAGAATGAAAGCAACCAACCACATCGAGTACGAGAACTGGTCATTACATATAATGGAATTATACAGAAAAGTAGTAGCGACACTAAACACGCCAATAATCATTCGAAACTGAAAGAGATGTTAGATGCGTTTGATGAGAATGAGGCAATTAAGAAATTCAAAAGTGAAATAAAAAGCATTTGTTCGATTTACTCAGACCAAGAATTCAATAATATCATTTCCAACACGCAGTATTACCCGACACTCATTAAATATTTTAGAACATTGAAAATGTTATTTTTAAAAGAGGATATGTACGATATTATACTGAACGATTTGACATATCAAGACAGAAACCCGTCCGAAATTAAAGAAATGGATGCCCTGATTGAAAAAGAAGTGAAGAATTATTATGATTACAGACAAGCATTTAAAAATCTCGACGAAGATAGAGTTATATCAAATGTCAATTGGAAAAAAGAAGCCGATGTCATAAATGGCGAAGCTGGATTTATTGAAAGCACGGACTTGAAAAAAACAGAATCTTTATTTGATATCGTGCTGAAATGCGACAAAAACAACAAAGCATGCACGAACAAAAAAATCAAGGATGTAGTTCATTATTTAGAAGTAGGGTTAGAACAAATAAATAGAAAAGACAAGACCAGTTTTACGTATGAAGCGTATATAAACTTGGAAGTGGCAGAGGGGGTCTTTGATGAATCGAATTATCATAAATTGATGTGTCCGTATATAGATAACGTATTAGGAGATGCATATGACGAGATGATACGAAAAGAAGGGAAAAATATTGTCATGCGAAACAGAGTGTTTATTAAAGCGTTGCAGCCCGAAGCGAATAAAAAAATGACAGATCCACATAAACCTCCACCTCCACCTCCACCTCCACCGAATACGACGAACAAAAAGAAACCGCCGAAAATGAATAAAAATCCCAAAAGGAAGAATGGCGGAGGAACAAAGAAAAGGAAAAGAAAAAGAACAAATCATGATAGGACACCGGAATAAAAAAATGAAAGGTTCATTACATTTTTTTATTTTTTATTCGGATGAAATCAATTACTCGTAAAACCCTGGTTCGCCGTCTTCGTAGTATCCTACTTCATCCCCAACCTCGCCGTCTGCGGTTGAGGCATATATCAGACCGTTCTTTTCGTTAGTAGTATAATATTCCTTCCCTTCGATTTTCACCATAAAGACTTCTTCTTCTTCTTCTTCTTTTTCTTCTTCTTTTTCTTCTTCTTTTTCTTCTTCTTTTTCTTCTTCTTCGACTGTCTCTTCTTCTACTACCTCTTCTTCTTCTTCTTCTACTGCCTCTTCTTCTTCTTCTACAGCCTCTTCTACAGTCTCTTCTTCTACAGTCTCTTCTTCTACAGTCTCTTCTACTTCAACTACCTCTGCTTCTTTCTTTGGCTCCTCTTCCTTGACTACCTCGACTATCTCGACTTCTTCTTTATTTGGCTCCTCTTCCTTGACTACCTCGACTATCTCGACTTCTTCTTTCTTTGGCTCCTCTTCCTTGACTACCTCGACTTCTTCTTCCTCTTCCATTTCTGCCTCTCGACATCTTCCCACTCCTTTTCTCAGCAAAGAGGGGGGGTTGCCAGTTTTCATAAGTTTCCATAGATTTTTGTTTTCTCGCAAAAGGGATTCGTTGTATATCTTCATTTCTTTGATTTGATCGAGGGCATAAAGAAGTTCCTTCTTCTTCACCTTCAAATCCTGCTTAAAGATTCTAAGCGATGTTTCGTGTTCCTCGTCCCATTGCTGAATCAATGTCGCGACTTTATTCGAATAACTCATGGTTCTATTAACTGCTTTGAATTATTTAAATCCATTATGAAAATACTTTTTCAATTTTGCAACAGTAAAAGATTCATTATTGGACCGAGACTCCCCCCCGAAAATTATCCCTGAGTATATCGTTACGGTTCAGTCCCGTCGTTTTCTCGCTTTGTTTTTTCACCTTATAATTCCCTCGGAATTGCGACGTGGTGCCATTCAAAATAAACTGCTCGTTGTCTTCGTGAATTTCGGGTAAGATTCTGGTCACTGGTTTGTCAATACACATCATCACATGCGATGTTTTCGACATTTTCCGGAATTCCTGAATGGTCATATTGCCATAGTACTTTTCCAAAAAGTAAAAGGGACTGGCTGCAGGTTTTATATTATGGTTTGACGCGTAGAAATAATTCATCAATTGATACGACTCCATTTTCGAGGAATCGTCCCATTTCATATTTTTAAAAAGAAACGCCACTCCACATTGCGGACTACAGAACGATCCATGTGCCAAAAAATCACCTTTCGATCCGTACTGTAGTATAAAAAACGGGTCGTTGTCGTATGCATAGGTGCACCAAAAACAATCTACTTTTTTATTAGGAATCTCGTTTTTATAGAAAGACAACTTCAATTCCTTTATTTTTAATTCCGAGAAATCATCGTCTGCAGAAGAAGAAGAAGAAGACGAAGAGGAAGACGAAGACGAAGCATGGAATTGTTTGGATTCGCAACATTTACAGAGAAACCCGGCCATATCAGGTATTTTCTTATCGGAAGACGGAGTGTCGTGGATGAGTAGTAAATCCATCTGTTCTGTATTTGCATCGTAAGGGATAAAATCGGTGGGAACATTCGGATCATACGTCAAATTATCCGTTTTCCATTTTTGTTCCGAAATGTATTTGTCAATATCCGCGATGCAGCATTTCAAATCTAAGATAACGTTTGCGTTTTTCATCGTAAAAGAAACCGTGTTATCAATATCTTTCAGATCCGTGCATTTCTTGCTTTTCTTCGCCGTTTTCATTTCCACTTCAGAAACAATCTTTTTCCTTCGGCCTCTTTTCTTCGGGGGGTCAGTTGTCGCCATAAGTATGTACCCGAAAAACACAAATATATTTAAATGGGTTTGAAAAAAGACTTATGGATAAAACAAACTATACACTTATAGAAAAAAGAAACGTGATGAAAACAAATATACCTTGGTGTGAGAAATATCGTCCCACTACCTTTGCCACCACGGTGTTGGAAGAAAACAATCGAATCATTTTCGAAAGTATATTATCTACTTCTCGATTTCCGAATTTGTTATTTTATGGCCCTCCGGGTGTCGGAAAAACGACCTCTGCCGAGAATTTGATCAATACGTTTCAGAAACTGAATCACATAAAAAACAAGGAAAACATTATCCATTTGAATGCGTCGGATGAGAGAGGAATAGAAGTCATCCGAAACCAGATATATCAATTCGTGAAATCGAAGAATATGTTCCAAACCGGCTATAAATTCGTGATTTTGGACGAAGTCGATTATATGACAAAAAACGCCCAACAAGCATTGAAAAATTTGCTACAGTGTTGCGATAAAAATGTCAAGTTCTGTTTGATATGTAATTACATCTGCAAAATCGAAGCCTCGCTAAAAAACGAATTCATCTGTATCCGATTCAATCAGTTACCGACATTGCAGATCACACATTTTTTGAAAAACATCGCCAGGGAAGAAAAATTACATTTGGAAGAAGATACGATCAACAATATACAGAATATGTATAATTCCGATATAAGATCTATGGTCAATTTCCTACAACTACACCAGGAAAAGTCGTCCTTGAAAGAATTTCTGTTGGATAATTCTCTGTGGAAAGAATTGCACGAATTGTTTAAACACGATACGATAGAAAGTATTTACACCTGGTTTGACAATATAAAGAATTCTTCCAGTAATATCGATTTCAAGTCGTGTTTGAAAAAGTTTTTCAATTATATAGTGGAGAACGAGAAAGAATATGTGGACCATGCGTTTCTGAATATATGCGAAACCCTGCTCCATACAACCGATAATAAGTACGTGATTGCCTATTTCATCGAGAACGTTTTTTTTCATTACAAAAAATTGAAAATTATAATATAAAGAAGTATTCATTAGACAATATAATATAATGGCGGTAACAGATTTAGAATGGTTGAGGTTTCTCGAAGAGAACGATTCTGGGTTGATTACGAATTTACATAATACGAATCTACATATTACGAAACAACCAGAAGAAGAAGGAGATGAAGAAGAAGGAACCGCCTCGGATACCCGTACTGAATGCGAAGAATTATACATCTCTACTCAGACGAAAATATTCTTTTTAAATATAGCCACGCTGAATGTCGAAAAGATATTTTGGAATACAAAGATATTGCCATATTCTGAGCCAAAGAATGGGGTGATAAAGAAACAAATCCGGTTTATATTCAAGGATAAAGGGTCATTTGATGAATATGTGGTCCATCGTGACAAGGAGTTGTATTATACGGAGAAAATCATGAAACAAATCGATAATCCGACCGCACGTAAAATCAAATACAAAGATGTCCGCAAACTGACGGTAGGGGTATCGAAAAAAGATATCATGAATTGCCACGGGAAAAATAAAAACGCATTCATCAATTGTTTTGCGATGATTTTGCGTGTATTGCATAAGCACGTGTTCCATGAAGTCCATGTGAAAGTATTCAATACTGGCCGGATGGCGATTCCGGGAATTATTAATGACGAGTTACTGGAAGACACGAAAAAACTACTCTTGAGTATTCTACAGCCCAATATAGACGAAGAAGTGAAACTGATCTCAGAAGAAGAAACCCCCGAAATCGAAAAACTGGTCAAAGGGAAAATGAACAAGATCACGAAGAAAAAAGAAAAGAGTCACATGGAATTCACCAAACCGAAATCGAATGTACTGATTAATTCCAACTTTAACTGCGGATATTTTATACAACAGGAAAAACTCCGTCGTATATTACATGAGAAATATCGGTTAAATCCGTGTTACGATCCATCCATGTATCCTGGGGTGAAATGTAAATTTTACTACAACAATGCATTGCCAGCGGATCAGACCATTCAGAAAGGACATCTCGAAGACATGGATCAGACAGTCACCATGACGGAGTTGGACGAATTGACTGCGGAGAAATATACCAAGATATCCTTTATGATTTTCAGAACGGGGAATTGTCTGATTGTCGGGAATTGTTCGAAACCGATATTATTGTTCGTGTACGATTTCGTGAAACGAATATTGATGGACGAATACCCGCAAATCCACGCGTTAAATGACCCACCGGTGATTAAAATCAAAAAATGCAAGCCGCGCAAGAAAAATGTGAAATTCACAAAGGAATATTACAATAATTTATTAAATACCGGAAAAAGTATTTAAAGTGTCCTATACAATTCCAACATAAATGTCTGCTGATGATAAAAAAAATAGCGAGATAACCTTGGAAGAGGGACATCGACTTCCGGAAATTAAAACACTCCTCAATGCCGCCAAATTATCTATAGTGGAAGACCGACCAATCATGATGGATTACTGGATCGCCTCGATTGAAAAAACGGTCATGATTGGTATCCGCGAAGACGGAAAGAAAATGTTGATTAAAAACGCCGAAGAATATACCAGTTATATTGAACAGGTATTTCGCATCAATGGAAAAGATTATATTATCAAGACGGAGAATTCATTGTATATTGTAGATTCGGGTATTCCAAGCAAACGCGTCAGTTTCGACGCCTAAGCTCATCCATTATTTTTTTAATCCCCCTCCAAATTCTTGCAATGTTGTGAAAGGAGATTGGGGACAAAACTATTTTATACCTATCTATATAATAGTTAATTGATACTCTATTAAAAAACACTCATTATGTCCGTATCGAATCTGTTAATGTTCACGAGTGCCGGATTTATCATCCCTTGTTGTATATTCCCTCAACATTTACCGTCGTATTTGAAAGTGTTACTGTTCATGAATTCCTCTATTTCTGTTTTGTTCTGGGCAAATCCTGTGCAACACTCGACCATTCATAAAATAGATAGGATTTTGGCCAGAAGTACAGTACTATCTTTTATGGTTTATAATATTCTCAAAAACCGTAAAACGCTGAGCCTTTTTCTAATGTCCTTTGCCCTCACCTTATTTTCTCTCTCTATATCGAATCATTTTTCAATAGGAATGAATCAGTGGGGATCGAAAGAGCATGTTTTCGCCCATGGATTCGCCCATATTTTTGGGATCATTGGTATATATGCTACAGGTCTGTCTTCTTCCGTCGAGTCTGTTTCATCGGCTTTCTCTTATTACGATTTCGACCACCTTTTTTGATAAATACAAAAACGCTCTTCATGTCGCTTTTAATGGAATCTATTTTATCTTCTACTGCATCTACTTTTTTCAATGCTTTATTTTTGAGTGTGATCGTTTTGGAAAAATTCTCGCCGTCATCTTGAGCGAGGTATTTTTTCTGGTCGGCGCGTAATGTTTCGATCGTATTCTTCAGACGTTTGACTTCTTTTTCCGATTTCATTAGGTCTTCTCTCAATCCTTGTAAATGCTGGTACAGCACCGTGCTTGTATTAGAAGTTCGCACAGTACGTTTTCCTTTCGACGTTTTATTCATTGTATGTATATGTTCAACGGATATTTTTTACTGGCTTTCCGGGACTTTCTTTTATTCCCTCCACCACCGCCTCTTTTAATTAACGATCGAATGCGCGTCATATCTTCATCCAGTTTTTCTACAGTTTGTTCTAATATATGTTTTTCGGTCATCGCCTTCTTTTGTGCTTTGATTGAAACTCCCCACATACTAGTATTATAATCGTGCTGATACTTAGTCTGTGCTTGACGCGCTAAATGAAGTTCTTTATCTACTTTTTTTATTTCTTCTGTTTTATCTTTTTTCTGTTCTTGCAGAGTCTTCAATCGATCGTATAACAATGTGCTTGTATTGGAACTTTGAAATAACGGATGTTTTGTTTTATTTTTGGACATATGATAAATGTATATATATTATGAGGGACAAATATCTGGCGAAATATACTTAAATACAATTCATTCGGTTTTGTATATTTATTTCATGAAACTCAACATTAAATTGTTGAATGACGATGGGAAAATTCCCGTCTATGGAAGCACATATGCTGCCGGAATCGATGTATATTCCAGTGTGGATTGTGACGTATTGCCGAAAAGTCGAAAACTGATTTCCACGGGTATATCTGTATCGTGGTCTGGAGAAGACAGTGATAAATATTACTTGAGAATTGCGCCCAGATCAGGATTGTCCGTGAAACATAATATTGACATTGGCGCAGGTGTAATCGATTATGACTACAGGGGAGAGATTTTTGTATGTTTTATCAATAGCAGCAATGAAGAAACGTACTCGATTAAAAAAAACGACAAAATTGCACAGATGATATTGACCAGAATAGAAAAATTCGACGAAATCAATATAGTGGAAGGGTTGGATGAAACCGAAAGAAATGACAAAGGGTTTGGATCTACCGGTGTTTAATAAGAGTGATAATTTATATAACATCATATTATATATATTATTGAAACATGCCCAATAATAATAAAGCCATGTTTAGTTGGAAATCTGCCGTCGTAGGTAGTTTGAAAGGATCTCCTTCTATAAATACGACTACTAGCAAACATCAGAATTTCCCAGGAGGTGGTGTAGGCGCTCGCTCAAACGCAGTTAGAAGGGCAATATCAAGAAGAAGTAACACATGTTGCGCGCAGACAACGATAGACACAACAACACCAGATTATTATACCCCTCTTCCTTTTAGTTCTATTTTGACACAATCCTTCAAGGGTACTTTACCAAGTAATAGTGTCACGTCATTGACCACGTTCAAACGGTACATGTTTAAGTACGAAGACAAATACTTGACAATAGACGACGGTTTTAATCTAACACTAACTACGTCTGTCGGCGCGTATAATGATGTATTATCTAAAATTCTTGAAGCATGCTTCGACAACAGTTCGTCTACGAATACATTTCGGCTTGACTCGGAGTTACATTCCCTATATACTATGGACTGCAATTCGAATTCTTCTTTCCTTACGTTTTCAAATAATTGGGGAGAAAATGCAAATCAAACGTGTGGTTACTTGGATTTCGAATACGTTTCCCAAAAACTAAAAGTTATTTCCAGACAAAAAGTAGACTTGTCTTATGCGCATTATGAAGATACATTATTTAACGCGAAGAATTACTACGTGTATTATGATGATACATTCAAACGGTTTAAGTTGACCGCGAATGCTGCAAATGCTGCTACTTTCCAAGTATATGAGTCCCCGATAGATGCCGATATGCCGGAGGATTTTAATCCTTACAAAATACCATATCAACCCAATGCGCGAGTTCCTATTTTTAAGTACATAGGTGAAGGAAAAGCCAAAAACAGTATTAGTAGAATGTCAGTTAGTATTTTGGGGACGGGATCTAAAGTGTTGAGTTCGTTGTATAGAGATCAGGTGTCGGCATTAGGGTGGAACGCGCAAACCGAAACCGCATCAAATATCATGTTGGATAACATTTATGCAGCATTAGGAAGTGAGATGCGGTATAGCCCATCTGTATATAAAGCATTCAGGAAAGCGGCACTAAGCACAACATTAGCTTGTAATTCGATTGCAGATGGGACATTGGGTCAAAACACAGTGCCATATGTGTATTATACGCTTGAATTATCTGGCAATGAATACCATCCTTTTATGGTAATTGCCAGTTATTCTATATCTGATAAACCGAATCGTCTGGTGGATGTGTGCCGACCACCTGCAGATGGAGACAATTATGGAAGTGATAATGTAACAAGAGACGCGACTCTACAAAACTATCTGACCAAGATTCCGATGCGGAATTATGGTAATATTACGATCAGTAATTTAATGGACAATAATATGAGAACAACATTATTAGCAGATATGCCGGGAACGACTATAACCGCAAAAACGCCGTATAATTATGCGAGTATTTCCGCCATTGGTATTGCGGTAGATGGCGTGGTGATATATCCAATTGCAAACAATACTCTACATCCCTCTCAAGCACAAGCAGAAATAACCAATACAGGTATTCATATTGGAAGGGGTATGGGTTTGCATTATCACGCAGACGGAAAAAGTGCCAGTCCGAATCATTTAAATTTATACAATAGTAATGATTTCGTAGGACATTATCATCCACCACTAATTGGATTTGGTTTTGATGGTATCGCATTATATGGACAATACGACACGAATTTCCCCCTGATGCATGGGTACTCTGACCCACTTGACGAATTCGGCGGACACTCTCATGGAAGCTATGGATACCATTACCACGCGCATGTCGTGAAATCCTCCACACTTACAGGTGTCGTCAATAATACATCAGGCGTAAATGGCTTGACGAATAACCCTACTTTAGAATATGATGTGCATATTTTAATGAAAGGAGCTTGGGCGGGGAAAATTAATACAATACCCGAGTTTTGGGATGGTCGGTCGCCAAATTATACAATTGGAAAGAATAGCAGTAAGTTTGTCGGAATGTTTTAAATTCAACTGTTTTACAGTATCGATTTCAATGCAGTCACTTGTTCTTCGGTCAGACTCGTCGGATATTCGACATCAAATTCTAAAATGAGTTTCCCCATTTCCGTTGCTGTTTCCATCCCATAGTTCGGGATTTCCTTTGTATATCCTGGTTTCACAATATAAGAAGAAGATTGATTTTGATTCGTGAGGCGTAGCATTTTCCCGTTCAAGTGAGGTATTTCTACGGCAAATCCACATAAGGCTTCTTTCAATGAAATCGTCTTTTTACAATAAAGATCTATTCCATTTCGAGTAAAGAGGTCATGTTTGACAATATCTACAATAATATGAATATCCCCCTTGATATTTTGCGGGGATCTATTTCCCATTTCCGATAAAACAATCCGTTCTCCATGACTGATTCCTTTATTCATTTGTATGGGAATAGATTCGACTTCTATCTGTTCTACCCCCGAAACAAATACCCGTCTTTCCAATTCTAATTTAATCATAAATCCTGCATACGCTTGTTCTAATGTTATATTGATATTATTCACGATTGGTTGAGGTTTCTGAGGCGTCACTGAAATAGGCACACCGTTGTGGAATATTTGGATATTTGGATGATGAGGGTCCATATTCCTTGGTCCTCCTGCCTGCATATTGAACAGATTTTCAAAAATGGAATGAATATCCGGCGGCATTCCACCACCACCACCACCATGATGAACTCGAATCCCACCATTACCACCTCCCATACCAAACGGAAATCCGGGGAATCCACCTCCGCCCCCGGGAAAACCAGGGAATCCAGGAAATCCGCCACCAGGAAATCCACCACCAGGAAATCCGCCACCAGGAAATCCATGAAATCCGTCTCCAAACCCATCCCCTTGCTGCTGCATCATGTCATATCTATTTCGTTTCTCCGCATCGCCTAATGTCTCATAGGCCTCGCTGATTTTCTTGAATTTCTCATGTGCCTCGGGCGATGGATTTTTGTCGGGATGATTGATTAAAGACAATCTGCGATAAGCTTGTTTGATCTCTTTTTCTGTCGCCGTTTTCGAAACTTCCAACAGATCATAGAAATCAGACATTTTTTATTTGAAAATATTATGATGTGTTTATATTCATATAGATGCAATGTATAATAAAGAGTACATACCCACGCCATACCCAAAAAATGACTGAATCTTTTCTCACCAAATACAGACCTTATTTTATAGAGGATTTCAATCTGAACACCAATACAGAAAACGCACTGAAAACATTCTTGGAAATGGACGACCTGAATATTCTGATCTACGGAAACCAGAATTCCGGAAAGACCATGCTGCTCGAGTGTTTAGTAAGGACATATTATAATTTGAAAAAAGAAGATCCATTACCGGAAAATAATGTCATTTACATAAATAATTTGAAAGAACAAGGAATCCAGTATTACCGTAACGAAATGCGTACATTTTGTCAGACGCGGAGTATAGTACCCGGGAAAAAGAAAATGGTCATTATCGACGACGTGGATAATGTATATGAACAAAGCCAGCAAGTATTTCGAAACTATATCGATAACTATAAACACAATGTTCATTTTACGATGGTATGCACCAATATGCAGAAAGTGATTGAAAATATCCAATCGCGTATGCATATCATTCAACTCCAGTCTCTCTCTATAAAAAATATCCGCGCATATATGGAATTGATCGCGAAAGAAGAAAATATGGTGATCGATGAAGCCTGTAAAGAATATTTAGTGCTGAATTGCAGTCATTCTGTGCGTATCATGGTGAATTATTTGGAGAAACTGTATATATTGAATAAACCCATCACCTTGCAGATATGTAAAGCGGTTTGTTCGAATATATCTTTCCAGCATTTCGAGGATTATATCGATGCATTGAGAGAAAACGACCTGAATAAAGGAATTTCGATTCTGTACGCTCTTTTTAAAAGTGGGTATTCGGTGATTGATATTTTGGACTATTTCTTTTTTTTCGTCAAGTCCACGACGATATTAGATGAAAAAATAAAGTACCAGATGATTCCATATTTATGTAAATATATCACGATGTTTCATAATGTGCACGAAGATAAGATAGAATTGGCATTATTTACAAACAGTATTTTTCAGCATATATCGGTTTGATCGTTTGTTGTCCATGTCTGATTTCATCTTTCTTAAGCACCGACGTTCATCACCACCGTATAACTTCTACTTAGTAATGCAGTTGGTCCAGTTGGTACTGCTGTAGTCTGAGTTGCCGAAGGGGAAATAGTCATTTTAAACGTGATGGTATCCCCCTGGAAGATGGGTAATTTATAGTATCCGTCTTCTTCCGTGTTATATTTCTGCAGTTTGGCATCATTGAAACGAGTCGGCGCACTCGTCATTAACTGATTAAACAGTTCCCGAGAAATATTACTGGTAGAAACGTTGTCATCCAGATATTTGGCTCCCGATAAATCTGTCTTTAATAAAGTCGAAGTTCCTACTGTCTTATCTATACTATTTACTAATGCGACCGCATACGTGGCCACGTCATCGCATTTCGCATTCACGTCCGTAACGACAGAATCTTCGTTCGTAAATAAATCCGCACCTAAATAAGTACCAAAGAGTTGTTTGGCAAGGTCTCTCAAGAAATCTTTTCCAACCCCGTCATTAGAAACATACATATTCGTGGTCACCACTCCATTCTTGGGATTAAGCACCGTGCTCTTATTCGTCCATTGGGATGAATCCACGTAGAAGTAAACGAAAGATGCATCCAGAGTGATATCCTTATCCGTACGATAAAAGAAAGTGTTTTGCATGACACTGTCGGAAACGGATGTATTTAGAGTAATCACTGCATCAGAGGTTAAAGTTGGGGTATAACTGGGAATGGTACTTCCGGTAGATAGCTGAAATTGACGATTCAGTGCTGTTAAAACGAAATTCACATTGGTCGGGCGAAGCGTACCATATACACTACCGAGAGTGATATTTAGCCCATCGTATGAATACGTATCACCTGCGACCTTGGTTACCGCAGAACCGGTACTGGGTGTTAACGTAAAGATACTACCGGTCTTGGATACTGCCACCGTTCCCTTATTGGTTTGCATAGTGATCGCATCTCCTGCTTCTAATAGTACATAAAACGTTTTGTTTAAAATATCGGTTTTGGGTAACACCGCAACTTTATTGTTTGTCACGGACGAAGAGGCATTTATCAAATAAACCTCGGTGGTCAATGCCTGAGAAAACCCAGGAAGAATACTGCCAATAGGGAGAACCAGTTGTTTCTGGGCAGAATTTGCTTTAAATAAGGATTTCACGGTAGCAGATGTGAAGGATTTTTGTTCGGCCACCGTGTTTCCGATGATTGTGGTATCGGTGAGATCCAGAGTGGAAATGGAAGGAAGATCAACTGTAGCGCCAGTAGATACAGGAATGGTGGGGACGTAAGCGGAAGCACTCGCTTTGATGATTGATGAAAGAGTGGCAGCGACACTCGGAACCGCGGCTAAAATCTCTGCAATTGTGTTGCCGCTCGCGATCAATTGAGCCACAGAAATACCACCTGCGTACATTTGTGCAATGGTGTATTCTGTTTTGAGAAATGTCATGGTGAATAAACCAGAATTGTAAATGTCTAGCACAGACACATTGTCGAGTTTCATCTGAGCAAACATTTGAGAAGGGGTCTTTGGAATCAATGTCCAATTGTTATTCTGTATTCCTGTCTGAAACTGGGACATGTTTGTGGCTGTAGATAGGTAATATGCTTTTGCATTGTATGTTATACCGAATGTGTTAGACATTATTGTAGGCATAGAAGACCCGCAAAAATAGTAAGAGTCTACAAAATTACGGTAAAATGTCGCATATCCAATACTGGTAACACTACTTGGAATGACAATTCTGACTATAAATCCACGACTATTTCCATTAAGATTGTTCACCCAACCAAATGCACTGTCTTGAATAGTCGTCACCGTGTTTGGAATACTAATAGATTTTAAAGCAGATGACCGGTCAAATGCAACACCCGGTATGGTCGTTATACCGTGACCTATGGTTACGCTCGTTATATTGGTCCCATAAAAACTGTATTCACCCCAAAATGTCAGGCCTCCGGGTATGTCAATATGACTAGGTAAACGTTCACAACCATAAAAAGCAAAATTTCCGATATACGTGACAGTACTCGGTATGACTACTCCCGCACCGAATTTTGTGCAACTCATAAATGCATTTTGTTCAATACGTGTTAATCCTTCAGGTAAATTCACTGTAGTTAACTGTAAATTGTCACTGCACCTGCCAATCGTAGTCAGACCTTCAGGCAAGGTAATCGTTGTTAAAATAGGGCTATTGTATATGCTAACAAAAGTGACACCCACAGGGATAACGACCGTCACAGCATAAGTCTGGATCAAGGTTACAGCTATGACCGGATATCCATTTATAGTAGAAGGAACCACGACGTTAACCATATTTTCAAATCCTATAATACTTGCTTTACTCGCATTTAAAATGTAAAAAAATTTCCGCGTTGCACCATCTGCCTGGAAAGTGAACGTGTAGGTGGTAAGCAATCCCGAGTAATTCTCAATCGAATGATTGTTTAAATATATGTCTCGGACGTTTTCCATGGAGTTTTCCATCACCCAGTTTCCTCCATACTTCAAATTTCCCGTATTGTCCAAGGACGCACCCACCACTAAGTTAGTATCCTGTAACAATGCGAAATATTTCTTCCATTCTAAAGACTGCAACAAGTTACATCCCAGGAAATCCACGTTTCCAACATGTAGAGCCGTGCATAGATCTTGTATAAACACATGATTATCCCCGACCACGGCATCACCGGTTGTTTCATCTATCGTGAAAAACGTTTCCCCGTGAATAAATCTGGTGGGAGTAAATGGTCCAGATGCAACATCCGATGGCGGTCCGTGGAATACAAACGAAATGCGATCAATCGTAGTGAATTGTGATAAAAGAGAGGTCTTTAATAATTCACGATCCCCATGGCTATGATAGATTACAGGATAAGTGTCGCTATTGATGTATTGCGAAAAGGTACAACTATCTTCCACTACGGAACTAATGAAACAAATATTTTTGTATTTGCTAAAGTCTTCGGAGGAAGGGAGAGATATCTTGGAGAATTCCGGAGGTCCATTCACTGGAAGTTCTTCTGAGGACGAACTCATTCGTATAATATATACATGGTATTATTTATTTGAAAATACGGGGGTCGAAAGAAAAAAATCGATCCATAAAATTGAAAAATGAATGATCTTTCTTTTCTATGCATATCTCTCAAAAGAAGCGACTTATCCGTCAAACGAATTCATTCATTCATTCATTCATTCATTCATTATGGAATGCCCTATCTGTTTCGATCTTATCCTGCCCAACGTCAACTGCGTAACGACAGATTGTGGCCATTCCTTCCACACCAGTTGTCTTATGAAGAACACTGCGGTGAATGGATATGATTGCCCATACTGCAGAACTCAGATGGCGGATGCCCCGGAATCAGAATATGGTGATGGGGATCATGAAGACGACGACGACGACGACGACGACTACGCTGACGAAGAAGAAGAGGAGGAATATACTCTTATGGGATTTCGTTGGTTTTTCCAGCAGATTCATGGCGAAGAGTTGGAAGGAGACGCGGTGGAATACGAAGAGTTACTAAAAGAAGAAAGAGATTTTGACGAAGAGAGCGAAAAGATGAGCGAAGAAGCGAAAGCAAAGATCCATAACGTGATGATCGGGCTGAAACAAATCAACACGATCACCTATGAGGATCTGTTGAAGGCGTTTATTCATGTCAGTATAGATAAATTCCCACTGAACCACGAAGCGGAAGAGGCGTTCAAAAAGGTCCATAGTACCATTAATAGTATTTCTGAGCGGAGCTGGGCCTAATTTTTCGAATTTTAAACATGTTAAATAAAACCACCCAATTTTTTTCTTTTTTGTCACCTTAATTAAAATGCACCATCAACTATTCAAGAAAATCGTCCCATTGGAACGTTTATTCGATCTCCTCGATAAAATATGCAACAAGGGTTTAGACTATTACATTATAGACGAGAACGTTTTCAAAAAAATGGTCTTTAATGAATACGACACCGATTTTTTAGCAGATATCTTGCCGTACTACCATAAATCCAAGCAATATTTCGTGACGCGTAAATTCACCTATACGTCATTTGCGAATATCATTCGGCAAATCTGCAATTCCAACGACTACGAAATCATCGGATCGAAACAATACAACCACTCGACTTATTCCATTCGGTATATAATAAATAAATAAGGTTTAGAAGTTTTCAAAAAAATACTAATATAATATAATATAAATATAGTATTATGTTTCCTAATCCCATGAATATGTTAAAAAATACCTCAATGACGTATATCGTGTTTGCCATTGGATTGGTCGCAGTCGCCAGTTTTTTCGGCAATACCTTTCGCGATAAAATCATCGATAGTGAGACAAAAGACGACTATGAACTCGTGAAGAAATATCTGCTGAATGACAGTGCCATGTACGGTAAAAACCGACCGAAATTGTGGATTCATTCCAGCTACGAAGTCAATGCCAGAAAATGGAAAAACTTCATGTCTCGTTCCAGTACCGATCTAAACCAGCCTTATTTATACCTGACTATTCAAAGTATCATTAATCATTGCGGAGATGATTTTCATATTTGTTTGGTGGACGACGACAGTTTTGAAAAGTTGATTCCATCCTGGACGATGGATTTGACAATGGTCCCTGAACCGATGAGATCGCGCTACCGGGAATTAGCCATGGTACAATTACTATATGTGTATGGTGGAATGATTGTTCCGAATTCCTTTTTATGTACGAAACCATTGATTGATATCTATAAACAAGGAATCGCGAAAAAAGTCCCGTTCGTCGCCGAGAAAATATTCTATAGTGGAAAACAGACGAACTTGTTCATGCCGGATATCCGTTTTATGGGATCCCCGAAAGAAAACTTATTTTTGAAAGAACTGATTCTGTATTTAGACAAACAGGCAAGAGGACATTTCCAAAACGAATCTGTGTTTGAAGGGAGAGTCGAGAAATGGTGTATGTCCGAAGTGTCTCAACAAAGAATGGACCTGATTGATGGCCAAGTCATAGGAATAAAAACCAAGATCGGAAAACCTATTCTCATTGAAGATTTGATGAGCAATCATTTTTTAGCGACAGACAGTACGACTATGCACGGGATTCACATTCCCAAAGATGAATTGTTACGTCGTCCGAAATTTCAATACTATGCCATACTTCCCGTAGAACAAGTATTGGAAGCAGATAATATTTTATCGAAATATTTCAAGCTGTCCATGGTGGATGATGTGCAGGACGAATATTATAAAAAACGTTCCAGTCAAACCAGTATCGTGGCCATATAATTATAATAGAATATGTATAATAGAATAAGTTCATTTTGTATTATACATTATAGAATAAAGGAGGACGATGAATCGTAAGCAAAGGTTCACCCAAAAACTCCGTCAATATTCGAATCCGATCATCGCACAGAAAATGGCCACAAAGTATTTAGGAAAGTCGGCGAAGATATACCCTGGACGAAACCCCGCAAAGAAATATAGCGTGTTTGACGACAAACATCAAAAATGGGTTAATTTTGGACAGATCGGATACGAAGATTATACCAAACATCGCGATACAAAAAGAAGGAAAAACTATTTAACCCGAACCAGATCCATCCGAGGCGACTGGAGAAAAAACAAATATTCGCCAAACAATCTAAGTAGAAATATCTTATGGTGATTTATTAATATTTAAGCGATCTGAAAACTACTTCCACTTTGATTTCCGCCTCGGGTCTGGAATTGTGTTTTCACGTCGTCAGTTAAACACAATCCTCCCATAGAATTCGAATATCCATTCGACGTACCGACACAACTCGGACTTCCTTTTAGTATAGAAACCGGATCAGACAATGGCAACGCATGCAAAGGAGATGCTTTTAATCCATCCACTTCAAATACTCCTAAAACACCATTCGTATCTTGCAGTATAGAACCCTGCGAACCAGTCACCGAAGCGGCGGAATGCGTAGGCTGAGAATAAGCATTTTCAAAATTCTCATACGAGTACATATTCAATGATGAATTCGACGGAGAAAAAGCCATATAACCTAAACCATTTTCATAGATAGACATACCGATCACTACCATAAATAGAAAAAACACGCCATAGTATTCAATGGGCAGTTTCAAAAGTCGAGAGAAGCCTTTCATTATACTTTCTCTAAAGATATTTTATTCGTATGTGGTTATGTTATATTTGTGCTGGTTATTGTTCTTCTTGTTCTTGTTCTTCTTGTTCTTGTTCTTCCTCTTCTTCTTCTTCATCCTCTCCTTCTTCCTCTTCTTCATCCTCTTCTTCCTCTTCATCTTGGACACCCTTTTTCTCAGAATCCTCGTCCTCGTCCTCGTCCTCGTATTCGTCATCCCCGTATAAAAGATAATCATATGGGGACGAATTCTCATCCATAGGTTTCAAAAAGTGTTCATCGAGAAAATTAAATAAAACACTTAAAAATCCGGTACTGGTTTTCGCGGTATCGCCTATCACCGACACTTGTATCATTTTGTCATGTAATGTTTTTCGAATATTTGCCTTGGCTTTTTCTTTCCAATCATACAATGTTCCTCGAAATACAAATAGCAGAATGAAAAAAACGGTAATCAGTAGATACGCAAGCCACAACGATTGTTCTTGTACAGCGGGGAAAACCATGATACTAATCATTATATGGATATTTATATATAGTTTTTCCTAAACAAACATATAGAGATTATTGTATTGGTTGGTAAAATGAATCCCAGTGAGAGACTCGATCTGAAAAGACTTATTCACAACAATAGCGATTACGAAGATAATACAGAAGGGATCAGAAAACTCAAACATAGTGACCTGATTCAGACAGAGATTGCCAGAATGGAATTCCTGAAAAAAAGAGACGCAACCGTCAGAACAGAACGTCCAAAAGTATTCAAAGAAACGTGCAAAAAAGAATGTTCGTTTCTGTACAATGGATACACGGAGATTTTCAATCACGTGTTGAAAGACGAGCTGGATATTGGATTAATGAATCAGGCGCTCGCCACATTGAAAAAAATAGAAGAAGGAGAAATCGATCAACAAGAAGGATCGGTTATTATGGGCAAATTACTTCATCGTATTTTCGTTGAAAGCGCATTACAAGGGGCGAAAACCAGGGAAAACGAAACTGCCGTAGAGAAAAACAACGGGAAAGAAATGACCTGGGTAGAATTCAAGAAAAAGACGTTATTATAAAAAGGGCTCATATATTATGAACACGAGGGTTTTATCGAAGGAAGATGTGAAACTATTCAAAGGAAAATATTACCTGCCTTGGTTCTTCTCCAAAGACGAGCATGTTCATTTCAAAATCCCTGAGAAAATAATTGTCTTTGACATGGACGAGACTTTAGGGTCTTTCGCAGATCTGTATATTATTTGGAAAGGTATTCACCAGGTATGTCCTGATTGCAAACATTTTTACGAGCTGTTGGATTTATATCCGGAGTTCTTACGTTATGGTATCTTGACTATATTGGAGTATCTATACGATTGTAAATTGAAGAAACTATGCCATAAAATGTTTATTTACACAAATAACCAGTGTTCCGCCACATGGGTCAATTTGATATCCGATTATCTCGAACAAAAAGTAAAGCATAGCCAACAAACACCGAAGACCTGCAAGAAAAAATTGTTTGATAAGATCATTTGTGCTTTTAAAATAAACAACAAAACCATAGAAGAATGTCGATCGAGTCATCAAAAGAAAATAGACGACTTTTTAAAATGTTCCATGATCGCCGACCACGCAGATATTTGTTTTATAGATGACGTGGAATACCCTTTAATGAAAAGCAGCAAAGTGTATTACATTTGCCCACGTTCCTACACGCATCATCTCAAAACGTTTGAAATCATAAAAAGAGTGACCAGCGCAGAATGGTTGCCGCTGTACAATGACATGTTATCGTCGGAAGAGTATTGGACAAATTGGTTTATTATCCACCGTCGAAGAATAGTGAGAAAAGGAAACGGCGACATATTTTTGGATTTACAAGTGTCGCAAAAAATCATGTGTCATCTGAGAGATTTTCTCCATTTTACGATAAGTCCTCCGCACAGCAGTAAATGTAAAACCCAGCGAAAAAAACGACCATTCGATCAAATACGCGTGACTAAAAAAAAGAAGAAATAAAGATCACGCAGACGAAGAATTGGCTAATAATACAATCCATTCCTCCGCAGTCATTTTTTGAAACGTTTTACATTTATCGAGTTCATATTGCATCATTTTGTTTCCGCTTTTACATACTAAATAGGTCCCGTTTTTCAAAAACTTTATTTGAAGCAAGATCCCGCCGTTCGTCAAAGAACATTCACCGGTTTCCTGTGAAATTCTGATCCAACGAATATAACTGCCGAGCCGAAGATCCTGTAAATCATTGACGAATCGGTACATATACAGAGATTTCAACCATTTTTCGGCTTCTGGATATTTCGACAGGATTTCTTTTTTTTCGTGTTGAACGCTTTCGGTTGTTTTGTTTTCCAAGTAGTGGTATATTTCTTCCTTTTGTACGATATTTTCCAACCACGTATCGACCCACGTTGGATCTATTTTCATTTCTGGATCACTCTGGACTTTGTCGAATATTTCAGCTAAAGACATGTGTGTTCTTCTCTCACCATAATTATAATTATTATTATTATCATTATATATTTATTCATTTATCCAAAAGTATAGTACCAGAAGAGACGATAGATCCAATATAGGAATATAGTAATGGCAAACTGATAATATTAAACAGCAATAAAGTCGCCGCGCCAAAAATCATTTTATCGTCCGTTGGGTAGAACCGTTTTTGCGTACGAAATGGATGAAATCGGTACATTAAAAACAAACACAAACCTACTTGCACGAGGATATTCCAATAATACACATAGTCGGGAACCGCCGAAAATACTCCTAAAAACACGAGCGCGTACATAAAATGAATGACGCACAACGAAAAGAAATAAAGATAATAAGGAAGCATGAACTCGCCAAAAACAATATAAACTGTATGCATATACTTTTCTCAGAAACATGGATGTCGTTATTGCCAATAAATATGAGATTTTAAAAAGAATAGGGCAAGGAGCATTTGGGTCGGTTTGTAAAGCAGTGTGTTTAAAAACCAAACGGCCGTATGCGGCAAAACTGGAAAAACCGAGTACATTCAGTTTAATCAAACACGAAGCCGCTATTCTACACTACTTGAACTCTCAAAAATGCACGCATATACCTCATATTTATTACTACGGAATCCAATCTGGTTATTATTGTCTGGTCATGACCTATTACGAAGGGTCGCTCGAGGAACTGGGAAGTTCTATGACCATGTCCGAGAAAAAAGTATGGTGGAATACCATGATTCACACACTGAAATTAATGCATAAAGCCGGTATTGTACATCGTGACTTGAAACCAGCGCATTTCATGAGAGATTCTAACCATGGATGGAATTTAATTGATTTCGGGTTGGCGACGTCTTTCTTGAAAGATGCGCAGCAATATATTGACGAAGTGGAAAAAGAACATATTGTGGGTAGTCCGAATTACGTGAGTTTTCATGTCCATGAGGGAAAAGATGTTGTACCACGCGACGATTTCATATCCCTTCTCTATATTTTTTGGGAATTGCTTTATGGACCGTTTCTTTCGACTGCCGATTCCTTTGGTTTCCAGGAAAAAACGGATTATAAAAGAGAACATATTTTACATCCATATAATCAGTGGTTGAAAGAACAAAAACAATGGACACGACTGTACCAACTACTACAAAAAAACGACGACGAAGATTGTTGCAGCGACATGATCGTTGGGATGTTGATGCATGGTCAGTTATTAACATTTAAAGACAAACCGAATTATGACCATTTTGTGTTTGAAACTTAATTAGTCACTTGCGTTTCATGTAGAAGGCAAACCCACAGTATTTTTACTATCGGTGTATAATTTTACGACGGTATCCTGAGTAAATACCTCACTGTACATTTTCATATCCGTAACCAAGTAGTGAGTATCAGTGACAGCCGACGCGAATTCCACTATTGCATTTCTATTTTGTATTTCGATCGGTGTTCCCCCCCATTCTTCTGATTCACCCACTAAATCACCGTTTATATAAAAACTATAATCATATGGTCTAAAAACAATCGTGTAAAAATCAACAGATTGTTGAGGAATCTGAATCGATTGATATTTTTTTTTAATTTTTTGATTTGTGTTAGTATCTATATAGGTGTTTTGAATATGGATCTGATTGTTAGCAAGCCAAACCCCAGGTGAATTTTTGTCAATAGAAGAGTCTCTTATTCGAAAAATAGGTTCGGGGGTTTCATTTGGAGTTTCTAAAAATAACCAAAAGGTTAATGAAAACTCACTATTTCTCGATCGTTTTACATGTATGTCCGTCTCGTCAAATATTTGTTTTTTCCAATTTGTGCGTAAAGATCTATTTTCAATCACGCTATTAGTCCATAATCCATTTAAAGCTTCAAAGACAGGTGTAGGTTGAATCACATTATTAAAGAATCCCTCTTTTGGTTGGACAAGCCAAAAAAAGAAGCAGAGTAAAAAGACCAGTATAATAAAAAACAAAATCATGTCTTTTTGAATGTCCGCAATTTTACTCCTCATTGATTGATTGTTCTATATTTATGCTACATATAATTATTCATGGCAGTAAAGGTATTTATATTACTGCTCATAAAGGTATTTTATATTAGCTGGAATCAAGTTTCGGTTAAATATTTTAAATTCTCCTATAGATAGCTTATTCTTAAAATTATATTTTAAAAGAGGCGACCCCCCGACCATATTAAACTTTCGGTCAAGTTTGGGCAGCTTATTCTTTCTGATATTTTTATAAAAAGTACCCTGGTGGTATAACGTCCAAAATCCTGTTCTACCGACTACCCATGCTATATGATGCGGTTCATTCACATTTGAACCTCCCATTACAGCGAAGTCTACAATTTCTTCCTGGTCATCTATTTTAAATTTTACTCTACCCAGTCTATCGACGGATATAGAAACATCATTGTTCAACTTTAAATGATTCTTTTCCCAAATTTCATCCCCACATTGCATTAAATACAAGAAGGTATCATCGGGTAAGTCTTTGAATTCGGAAGGCAGTACTTTAAACCAAAAAGAAATGGTCATGCCTCTATCGCTGGATTGACTTAACGCTTGATCTGGGATTTTGTAATAATGAGAATTGTCTAAATCAACCAGAGATACTGTGCGAGTCTTCTGACTGGATAAGGATTCTCCACTACTGAAAAAATATATGGGGAAAGAACTATCCGTGCGATTAGGCTCTCCAGTAATTTCAGATACGCACTTCCCCAATTGGTTACCGGCGTTAAAGAATCGGCACGTTTGAGGTAGAGAACAAGGCATGGGGGCTACATTTTTGGAATTCCTTTCTTTCACGGTTGGTCCCAACCCGTTAAAATAATTCGTCCTACCTTCGCCCGCATATGTCAAGTCAACCGTATCAGACTCGCCGTAATCATTTGTAAATTTGGCTTTTAATTCACTATTGACAAGTTTCCCATAGGGGATAGCCTGTCTGAATGATGCGGCGACATTTGGGGAATAGGGCTGGCCTATGATCGGGCCTAAAATATCAGTCAAGTCTGTTGAATTTGTCTCGTCCGGACCATTAAATATTTTGTCCGTCTGGTATGTACCACGAGGTGAATTAAATGTTCCATCTGTATTGCAATCTGCTCCCATTTTTTGTAAAATTAGATGTGTCATTTCTACAATGGGCGCACGCGGTGGAGCTATGGCCGTAATAGTACTGATTGGATTGAAATTAGTTCTATCTTCGTCAATTTCTACATCTTCGTCATCGATTGTAGAGAACCCTTCGGTAGTATTTTTTTTTTCTGCGTCAAAAATGATTTTCGCAATGGATGTCTTCACTGGTTCCGCGTATATTTTCAAATCTCTAATTAAAACACCAGTTTTTCCATTTTTCGAAGGGGAAGTGTAACCAGATTCAATGACAAAATGATTACTTGGTTCGAGAAGTTGTCCCTCTCCGAATTTATTTTTTTCCACTCCATTTAATACTAACCGGATTATACTATTTTGTATCGTGATAAAAACAAAAGTGGGTGTGTTACCGTATCCAATTTGATTTCCGCCGTATAAGTCATTATTGTGAGAAATAGTGTTACTTACTTGTGTCTCGTTGTCTTGTGTGAGATAATTTATTGCTAAAACGGAACTTAGGTCAGAGACAGAAAATGGTATTGTATTGGTTTGTTTGTCCATTATACGAAAGATATTTGTTTCTGGTCGTTTATTGACGCTTTTGTCGAACTCAATCCAAAATGAAAAAGACATGTTGTTTAATGACAAAGTTTTAGAGATGGTTTTCGACGGCTCAATCAGCGCATTCCAATTGACGAGGTCACGACGTTCTTGAATATTATAAAAATTATTTTTTGATTCGTTATCTACCCAAATCGGAATATTTGGGGAGTTTTCTAAAACGTAGTCAAGTCCAATATCCAAGAAACCTTCCTTAAACATTCTCGACACAGGCTGGTAAAAGTACAGAATGACTAAATACAATAGAAAGCAAATCAACCCAAACATTACTAAATTGGTTCTAACCCGCGTAATTAAATCCATATTATTATAGTATTACAAGAGAATATCTTTTCGAAAACAATATAAATAGACACGGCTAGTTATTCCATAAAATGAGCTCCTCTAATACCCTTGTTTCAAGACGTTATGTTGGTCAAGTAAAATGGTTTAACAACAAGGCCGGGTTTGGATTTGTCACCATGAGGAATGACAACGGAGAACAAGTGGATATTTTTACACACTATTCTACCGTTTGCGTAACAGATGCCCAATACAAATATTTAGTTCAAGGTGAGTATGTGGAATTTGATTTGACAGAATCGACCAATACGAAACATGCCTATCAGGCTGCCAATATTACCGGTATTAACGGAGGCAATTTGATGTGTGAAACCAGACAGCTAAATCGTCCCGACAAAAGTTCTCGTCCAAGACATTACAATCACGCTCCCCGTCGAGACGATCACCCTTCTTCTTCTGAAAAGGAAGGTGAGTTCAAGAAGGTCGCTCGGTCCAGAAAAATAGGTAAGTAAGTAAAAATAACTATTCTACTAAAAACAATATAAATATTCCAGAGGTGGACTACTTATATGTCGTCAGAAGTTGCTCAGACAGAAGTAAAGCAAATGTCGAATTTCGATAAATTAGAACTTCTTATTTCTCAGTACGATGCCGATTTGGTGTCGATGAAATCCGCATATGATTCTCTGAAATGTCGTCAAAAACAAATGAAAAAGGTGCTTAATAAATTGCAAACGAAAGCGATGAAAACCAAGAATAAACCGAAAGCGAACAGAAAACCATGCGGGTTTGCGAGACCGTCTCTGGTTTCCAGTGATATGTGTGACTTTTTGAAAATAGATCATGGGAGTCTTGTTTCACGGACGGAAGTCACGAAATCCCTCATTCAATACATTAAGTGTCATAATTTACAAAACGAATCGAACAAGCGACAAATAGTACCTGACGAAACCCTGTATAAACTATTCGGAGACGAATCGCGAAAATTAGAACTCACTTATTTCACTATGCAGAAATTCGTCAATCAACATTTCCCGAAAGCCATTATTACTTCTCCACCTGCTGCTGCTGTCTAATAAATAAAACATGAAATAATTTCAATACTATTTTTGTAAAATTGAAATTATACTTCCGCGGCTTTCTTTTTATCACTACAACCCAAAACCAAGAGAATGATGAATTTGCAAACGATGGCTTTTATTGCGAACATGGACAGTCTTTTCACGGGTCATCGTGAACCACTGATTGATATTGAAATCCAAGTGCTGGATGATTTTCATTCTGTCAAGACTGTACTCGAAGAAACTTTTAGCGACGAGTATATCGCCGCCGCGTGGGAAAAATCTGACGATTGTTATACGAACGAAAGAAAAAATCTGTGCAAGACAATGCATATTGCATTTCACCAGCAGTTTAAGAAATTACACGACTCGTTCAAAGTTATACGAGAGTATTATACACAGATCGTTCCGGAAATAGACGCGAGTATTTATGTGAACTCGATTTCATCGGTTATGGAACTGGTAGATTTATATTCGTACAAAACCGAATTGTTTCGTCGAGATCAACGACATGTTTTGAAGACATGTTTTTAAGAGTGCTTAGAATTACACCTTTTAACCATTTTAATATCAACCTTTCCAATATTTTTTGTAATAATTATGGATATGCATTGTTATATTACAAAATTGAAATAAATAATATAAACCAAATGCATTAACACCTAATAAATGGTATATATTTATATTCTAAAATTAGAAAATGGAAAATTTTACGTCGGTAAAACGATAAACCCTTCTTTCAGATTAGATACTCATTTTAACTCACATGGTTCTGCGTGGACTAAACTACACAAACCAATAAAGATGATAGAATTAATACCGGACTGTGATGATTATGATGAAGATAAATATACAGTTATGTTTATGGATAAATATGGGATTGATAATGTTAGAGGCGGTTCATTTGTTTCTGTAGAATTAGAACAATCAACTATAACCCATTTGACACAAATGAAAAATGGAACAAATGATAAATGTTTCAAATGCGGAAAACCAGGACATTTTGCGAAAGATTGTAAAAAATGTAAAGAAGAAATGGTTTGGTGTTGTGAGTATTGCGATAAAGAATTTACTGATAAAAAGAAATGTGAATATCACGAACAGAGTTGTAAATGTAATAAATGTGTTAGATGCGGTAGAGAAGGACATTATGCGAATTCGTGTTATGCTTCAAAACATATAAGAGGATATTATTTGAAATCTCTTTAGAAAAAAATTAAGTGACGTTCAGAATAACCGTATAGCTACGACTGGTCATGGAAGTCCGTCCAGTTGGCACGGCAACCATTTGATCGCTTGAAGGAGAGATTGTTACTTTGAAAGTGATCTTGTCGCCAGACATAATCGGCATTTTATAGAAACCATCTTCTACCGAGTTGTATAAGCTATTCGTTTTGATATCCACGAATCGAGCGGGTGCAGATGTGATTAATTGATTGAATAATTCACGACTTATATTACTGGTTGTTGTAACGTCTTTCAAGTATTTTTTACCGAATTCGTCGGTGGCCAATCCAGTGAGGGAACCACTTGTCTTGTCTATATTGGTTAAAAGAGACACTATATTCGTCGCAACAGTATCGAATTTCAGATTAATATCGGTCACTACGGCATCTTCATTCGTGAATAAATCGGCAGCCAGATAAGTACCAAACAATTGCCGAGCCAGGTCTCTAATAAAATCTTTCGATCCGTTGTCGTTCGCCACATATCCACCTGTCGTGACTATTCCATTTTTAGGATTTAACGTAGTACTTTGATTGGACCACTTGGTCGTATCTACATAGTAATATACAAAAGAGGCATCGGTCGTGATCGGATTGTCTGTGCGAAAAAAGAATGTATTTTGTAGATCGCTGGCGGACACTCCGTTGGTAAGCGTGATGGTCGCGTCGGTGATCAAGCTGGTTGGTTGGTAATTCGGAATTTCACTGGCGGACGACAACGTGAAAAAACTATTCAGGCCGGTTAGCACGAAATTAATAGTCGGTGGAGGAGTAAAAGTAGCCGTCACACTACCAATCACTACGGTAAGCCCATCATGCGTTCGGGTATCTCCCACTAATAGATTGTCGTATAGAATCGTGGTCCCTTTACTATCGTATATTCTATATTTATCGTTTCCGATATTCATCACTCTTATCGAGGAATACCATGTCGGTATCACTATATAACTGGAAGACACATCAATCACCGCATACACTGCCGCTGCACCACTCTGAAGTTCAGAACGGCTGACTACAATCGGAGTATTCACGTCGGTAACTTTTACCGCAACGACGGAGGTGACCAAAGGATCGAAGGTGTACCCGACCAAGGTGGATAATGGAACAGTTGTTTTTGAGGTGGAGGTTAATAAATCAGACACCACTGCTTTTGTCACGGATTTTTTCTCGGTGGGAGTGGTAAATATTTGGTACAAGGACGACACGTCGAATCCGGCGTTTTTCATTTGAGCAGCGGAGAAACCTGCGGATTTCTGTTGTGTGGCCGTGAATCCGGCTGTTTTTAATTCCGTCGCAGAATATCCTGCTGTTTTCAGATCGGTGACGGAAACTCCGATACTCGCTAATTGTGCCGTACTGGGTTGAGTAATGGTTAATGTTTGGATAGTGGTGGCAATCTGGTTGTAATTTATAGAAGCCGTAGGAATAAAAATGGCCGAAACGTCTTGATAAGTACCTGCCGCGAAAACGGAATTCGACAAATCTGGATGTACAATAAAAGTTCCGGGGAGAGCTGCACCTCCATTGGTCACCGTGCATGATCCACCTGTAACTACGATGGCACCCAATTTATTTGGATAAATCACGGTCGCAGAGGTGGGACGAGACGCTAAAAAAGGCGTGGCTTTTAAAACCGTAATGGAGGGGATGGAGGTGGAAACTGACAAATATGCAGCAGTATCGGTAGGATTAAAGGTGGCCGATACGTCAATATATGTGCCAGCGTTATAAACAGAACTGGAAAGCGAAGAACTTATGATGAATGTACCGGGTACAGCTGTTCCGCCAACGGCGGTCAAGGCAGATCCACCAGAAAGAGATACAGTTCCGAGGGTCGCAGGATATGTGATTGCGGTAGCCGCAGTAGGGCGAGTAGAGATGACTGGCGTGACGATTGTGACTGGGAGAGGAACATAAAATACATAACCGTAATCATTTGTTGCACAATACAGTCTATTATTATAAGCCACCATATCAAAAATGGTTGTATATCCACTAGAAGTAACTGTACTATTTTGTTGGTTGAAAAACCAAGGGGTCTGAGAAGTAAGTACCCCGTCAAGCCCGGCCTGCCAGATACCTTGCGGAGGTACGGCTCTGGCATCAAGGGAGGTACTTGCATAAATAAAATTACCGTAGCCGAATACGCTGTCGGAGGATCCAGATCCCGTTGGGAAGGAGATAAAATTAGATTGAACAAGAGATCCATCGGAGAGATTGTGTTTCGAAACATAGCCGTATTCGCTAGAAGCATACAGAAAATTCCCAAGTATATTTATTTTAGAAGTCTGACGCATCCCGGTAGGAGGGAAAAACGGAGTAGCGGGTACCGCACCAGTATATGACAAAAGGGTGCGTGAGATAAACGATTGATAGCCGTTGCAATTCGCGACATATAAATATGTTCCATCTGTTGCTATTCCCTTTGGATATTGGACTCCTGTGACCCACGGATAATTAGCCACTCCGGTGGAAACGTTTATTCTGCCGACCCCGATGCCGATCGTGAAGTATATGAATTCTCCATGCGAGCACATACCGGCAATATGATTTGGACCTGTATACCAAGGGTTGGTCACTATAGTGTTTGTAAGGAGATCTATTTTTACTAATTTGTTGTTTTGAGAGGTATACAAAATATCTCCAACAATCACCACAGCATAGTTATAATGCCCAACGTTCGCGACAATCGTCATGGTAGAAACCAACAAACTCGCATAACTCTCAATCGCCGCCGTAAAATACACATCGCGAACATCTTCCATGGTAGACTCCAAAACCCAATCTCCGCCATATTTCACATTCCCAGTATCATCGTCTGACGCACCCACTATCACACCGGTTTGGGTTTGAATCAGCCCAAAATATTTCCGCCATTTCTCACTCTGTAACGTTTTACACGCCAAAAAATCGACATGAGTCACCTTGAATTCACGTAAAAACTCCAACATAAATTGTGCATTTCGAGAAAATATGGTTTGGCCATCTTCTAAATCGGAATCGGTGAACCATGACTCGCGATCAACAAAGCTGGTTAAATCCCCGTGATTATGGAACGCAAACCCAATCCTCGATAATGTGGTGGTGTCCGTGCTCGGAAATTTCCGCCGCATGACTTCTAAAATATCTTCTAAAGAAGAGGAAGAGTCATATACAATCGGAAATGTGGTGGCATTTGCGTGCGTTTCTAAAGGAACCGCCGCGGAATTTACAAACAACACTTTTTGGATAGAAGCGGTAAAAACAGTATCGTCGTAGATGAGAGGAACCGGCGGAAGGATCACACTTTCATTACCGTCATCACTTGGTGGCGGAAATAACGCAATACGCTCTCCTTCGTTCTCTTCTTCCGTTGGCATTTATTTATATAATACTGTCACATAAATAAATCAACATCAACAACAACAACAACAACAACAACAACAACAACTAAAGAAAACACTAAATAGAAGTATATTAAAGATTTCTCAGAAATAGACTGTATAGAAGTAGTAAAATGTCGGTGTTTTTCAAGAAGCTTATTATCGGCACGCATCATGATGTATTTTGCGGAATACCTTCCCCCCATAAATTACTTGGGTTTGCGTCTCTCATCCACGTGGCGTATCGGTATAGCAAATTCTTATTGAGCATGCCAATGTTTTCAAATACATGGACAGACGTTGTGTGTATTCACGGACATCTTCTCCTTTCCTTTTCTTCTTTTTTGTTTCCGATTCGTACCACACGAAATTATCAACATCAAATTATTTGGCGAGAACTGCAATTACATAATATTGTCTTTTCCAGTCGTTCTTATGCGATTTTTATGTACTCCTATTGTTTCCCGTCAAATACGCATTTTGTTACTCGATTTTGTATCGTCATGGGATTTCATATGGTCGCTGATTGTGTCAGTTTGGTATATGGACAAGGGACAACCATGCGAAATATGCCAGTAGATCACGTCATCATACCAAAAGAATTCGATCGAACATATCTCGATCGTTTTTATGCACTTTCCCAATTCGGAGCAACGGCCTTGCTCATTTTTAGTGACTCAAATACTTGTGATTTTTCATTTATGGTGTTATTTGCGATTCAGATTTCTACTTTTTTGATGACATTGCGATTGAAAGGGATTATCGATAATGATACTTGGCATATTTGCTATTCTACCGCATTATTGATGAATTTTCAGGTAGGTTACCTTGTTTCCAACGGGAATTTTTGTGCGTTTTTGTATATTATGTTTTATACGTACAGAATTCATGGGAAAGAAACATTGATCCCAATAGTCTCACCGATATTGAAAAATAAATATATCGCTTGGTCATGTATATTAGGCCTGGCCATGCTTTTATATCCTCTACATAAAACTTATTTACAATAAAACCATAAAATCTATACTTGAATTTCCTCATCCGCCGACGAACACATTGCTTTTTCGTCTGTAATCATATCAATCATTTCTTCGGGATAATTCAACTCTTCCAGTACTCCCAAGGCACCTTCCACCCGAGAGATCCCTTCGGAAATGACATACGTAGGTTTGGTTTTTCCCGAAGATTCATCATGTACAACATTCATCTTATAGTTCTGGATAGGTCGAATGTCTTTGTTTTCTTTCCAATTGTCGCAAATAGTTACATAATGCGTGGTCAAAAATAAATCGACATGTGTATATTTCCGTAGATATTCTAAAAACGCATAGGCAGATTTCGTCGCTTCTCTCGGATTCGTTCCGGAAAACAATTCATCAAAAATACAGAAATGTCTTTTTTCCTTCGACGTTTGAATCAGTTCTAATATTTCTTTACAACGCCGAGATTCCGCTTGAAATAAACTATCGCGGCTCGAGGTATCTGGAATATTCAGGTATGAATGTATATGACTATAGGGTCGCAACGTACATGACTCGTAAAATCCAATACCTAATTGCTGAGACAAAATCACGTTGATTGCGGTATTTTTCAAATACGTGGTTTTGCCCGATGCATTCGGTCCAGTAATGACTGCGTATGTATCTAATGTCACGTCGTTCTTCACACAGGTTTTCTCGTCTTTATGAGGAGGATAATATTGCTGTTTGATATGGAACACACCTGAAATGTCGCTTATTTCGGTCGCGTCTTTGTCGCTTATTTCGGTCGCGTCTTTGTCGCTTATTTCGGTCGCGTCTTTGTCGCTTATTTCGGTCGCGTCTTTGTCGCTTATAAAAGTGGTTTTATTGACCA